>Ga0247841_10007435_pt1 | contig 16294 bp, 19 predicted proteins | sample LaCruzMarch2015__2_FD_192410 | JGI IMG/M metagenome (GOLD analysis project Ga0247841, IMG submission 192410) | Freshwater microbial communities from meromictic Lake La Cruz, Castile-La Mancha, Spain - LaCruzMarch2015_18m | ecosystem: Environmental > Aquatic > Freshwater > Lake | place: Spain... | reverse complement strand
ATTAGTTTTATATATAAAGTATGGATTTTCATCTGAAAAGAGGCAGTAAGCTGTCCATGGGTTTCTTGGGCAAAATATAAATCGATATAAATCTAATGGGTGATAAATATGGAAAATCTGGAAGAAGAAATAAAAAAAATAATATCTGATTTAAGTCTGAAAGAGCAGATGTCTGTAAGTTTTGCTGTAGCAAATATTGTTATGAAAACACAAGCTGAACTTCAGGATTATGTGGGAAGTAAAAAATTCGAAAATAAATATAAGGATGCTGAAGAAAATATCGACACTCAGATTACATGCATTAAAGAAACTGTCGAATATGGACTTGATAAATTCACAAAAGCATATGACAAGAGTAAAGAACTGAAAGTGCTCGGAGAAAAATCAGGAGAAGTAAAAAAGTATGTGGTTAATGCAGTTGGAATGGTTCTCCAGCTGGGACTGGTTCAGGAATATCTGCCAAAATATCTAATAGTAAAGACAGAAGAGCTTCCGAAGAATATATCAAATACAAAAAAAATGGAAAAAATTAAAGAGTATGTCAGCGAATTTGCCGTCAAGATTGGCGCAGGAAAAGAGATTGAGCAGGTACTTCAGTTTATGTCAGTCATGCCAGTAATGAATGATTTTTATTAATTTTTTCTTTCTTTTTCTTCTTTTTGTTGAAGGCCAGCTTTGCCAATAAAAAACTCCTCAGCGGCAGTTATTAGAAAAACATTTAAACTTCTTTAATATATTTTTATTTGGAAAACATGAAAAAATTAATATTCATATTATTCTGTGTGTTTGTTTTAATAGGTATCTCTACTTTGGCATTCGCAGCTGATGAATGCGATTATAATTCCGATTGCTTCTCTGATGAAAAATGCAGTGGTAATGAATGCGTTGAGCTGGATTGCAGCCATAATGAAATAATCAGAAACCATAAATGTGTAGAAGAATATGACGAATGTGATTATAACTCAGACTGTTTCTCTGATGAGAGATGCAGTAATGGAGAATGCAGAGAATTAGACTGCAGCAGCAATGAAATAATCAGAAACCACAGATGCGAGCAAAGATATGAATGTTATTATAATACTGACTGTGTTTATGATCAGAAATGCCTTAATAATAACTGCATAACTTTGTTTTGCTCTGCTGACAGCTATATCCAAAACCATGCCTGTGTAAAAAAAGCAGTAGAAGAGCCAAAAACAGAATTAATTACAATATATTCAACAGCTCCAATATATACACAGCCCGCGGTTCAGGAAAGCTCTTTTGAATCTGCAATTATGCTGTTTTTGATAATAGGAATAATTGCAGGCTTTATCCTGGGACTTCTTGCAGCAAGATAATTTATCTCTTCAAATCTTTAAACTTTACACAGTGCTGTTCTCCTGCGCTGCCCCAGTTCTCCAAATCGGTTTCATGAATAACAATAGTTACTGCCTGGGCAGGTATTCCTAATTCTGTGAAGACTTCTGTTATTTTTTTTATTATAATCGGTTTTGTCTTCTTGTCCAATGGCCATGTTTCAATATTTATAATTGGCATATCAATCACCCCATGAAGCAAATATGGTTCTCTTTTAATAAAGCTAATTATTTCATGAGCGAAATATTTATAAATTCTATATTCTTTTTTATTGCGGGGTGATAAAATTGGCTAAAGGTAAAGTTATAGATGATTTTTTGTTGGGTGATAAGGTAGTGATTATAGCAAAACACAAGGATTATAATGGAAAAGTACATAAAGTGGGTGAAGTGGCAAATATTTATGCGGGAGTCACATATGGTTGCTGTGGATCGCATGAAGAAGCAATAGTTTTTAATAAAAGTTTACCTTTCAATGGAACTGATAAAAGATATTTTATCAAAGTACCTAAAAATACAAAACAAGACCGGTTAGATGAGATTATAAGCGAAATAAAAAAAAGATATAACTAAATTTATTTTCTTTTTCTCTTAACTTTCTTCTTTTTTAAAAAATAGCTTATTAAAAACAGAATTCCAACCAAGAATGAAAAGATAACAATAGGAAGCCCGGACATAATTCTTCCTCTGACAAGTATAATATAAGCAATCCCCAAAAGAATAAATATAATCCCTCCTATATGCTCCCATTTCCAGCTTATCAGAAGAGCTATTATCAAAATAAAACTGGGAATCAAATGTATTATCAGTCCGACTATTGTTCCCCAAAATCCCAAACCCATGCCAAAAATATCAAGAGCAAACAAGCTGACAAATACAATAAACATAATAGCCAGAATTCTAGGAATCCAGTATAATGCTTTTTTCATAAGGAAAATAAAGATATTGCTATATAAAAATGTTATTAATCCTAATGAATTTCGAAAGCTTTTTTAATAAGCTTGTCTTCCTTATATTCATGACAGCAGAATCTCATATGGATATTTCAAAGATTTTGCTAGCTCTGATTCTATCAATAATTATTATTTGTTAAGCGGCTTTGTTAATTCTAAAGCCGTTATAAGAAGATAGAGTCAGAACTATAAAGAAAAGGTGATAAAAATGAAATATGTTGAAATAATGGATACAACCCTGAGAGATGGCGAGCAAACAGAAGGAGTTTCTTTTACTGGCACGGAAAAATTAATCATCGCAGAATATCTGCTTAAAAAGGCAAAAGTTGATGCTGTTGAAGTAACTTCTGCAAGAATGTCAGAAGGAGAGTTTGAAACATTGGCTAAAATCAACAAATGGGCAAAAAATAACAAATATCTTGAGAAAATAGAGGTTTTGGGTTTTGTTGATGGAACTAAGTCAGCGCAATGGATTTATGATTCCGGAGGCAGAGTTATAAATATACTGTCAAAAGGCTCGTTAAGGCATTTGGAGGGGCAGCTTAAAAAAACTCCTGAAAAACATGCAGAGGATATAAGCAGGATTTTTGATTTTGCAGGAGAAAAAAGAATGGCAGTAAATGCTTATCTGGAGGATTGGTCAAATGGAATGATAGACTCAAAGGAATATGTCTTATTTTTAATTGATAAACTGCAGAGCTTTGGTGTCAACAGGGTGATGCTGGCAGATACTCTGGGAATTTTGGATTATGAAAAAACATATGATTTTGTTCATGAGATGGTCAAAAAATATCCTGCAGTTACATTTGATTTTCACGGGCATAATGATTATGATTTGGCCACTGCAAATTCAATAGCTGCTGCGAAGGCAGGAGCAGCAAGACTGCATGTAACTGTAAATGGACTTGGAGAAAGAGCAGGAAATGCAAAATTAGCATCATTAGCAGCAGCACTAAATGATCTTTCTGATTACAAAATCAAAGTAAACGAGCAGGAACTAAACGGATTAAGCAATCTCGTGGAAAGAATCTCAGGAATAAGAACTGCATCAAACACGCCGATTATAGGAGAAAATGTTTTTACCCAGAACTGCGGAGTTCATGCAGACGGCGATAAAAAAGCTGAGCTTTACCAGAGCAGACTCAGCCCGGAAAGATTTGGAAGAGAAAGAAGATACGGCTTAGGCAAGACAGCAGGCATAGCATCACTAGACCAAAATATAGAGCAGCTGCAATTGGAGATTAATCTGGATGAAGAGCAAAAAATAAAGGTATTGCAGAGGCTTAAGGAACTTGCGCACAAAAAGGAAATAATAACAAGAGAAGATTTGCCGTATATAATAGAGGACGTAATAGGAACTCCTGTATTGGACAAGGTTGAAATGGTAGATTATGAATTTCTAATGAAGCAGAATAGTCCTCCCAAAGCAAGAGTCAAGTTAAAAATCAATGGAACAGAACAAGAAAAGACTAGCCAGGGAGACGGCCAATATGATGCATTCATGAATGCTGTAAAAGGAATATATGTTGCTCATGAAAAACAATTTCCAGAGCTTGTTGATTATTCATCAAGAATACCTCCCGGAGGACAAACATCAGCATTGGTAGAAACAACAATAACATGGAAAAAGAACGGAAATATTTTCAAAACAAGAGGCGTTGATTCTGACCAGCTTTTATCTGCAATGGAAGCAACAATGAAGATGATGAATATAAAATACAATTAGCCAATTTGTTTTTTATTTTTTCTTTTTTTCTGCTTTTTCAACTCTATAGCTCAGCTTGATTATTTCTGTATAAACTATGCCAATTAAAACAATAAACAGGCTTTCAAAAACAGTCATAATCCCAAAAGTATATCCGACCAGGCCAACCAGAAAAAAACCAAAGCCAATAACAAAAACAAATACTTTCCTCTTTTTAGGCAGATTTACAAAATGCCTGTCAATTATCTCCATGTTGATTATTAGATAAACAGAGTATAAATAACTTTCTAACAATATTTATAAATTAATTTATATTTCAATCTCAAAATGGAAGATATTTTCAGTAAAATGCTGCCGGATGGCTATTATACTTCTTTAGTTGAAACTCTGAAAGAATCAAAAGTCTTCTCTAAAGATACGGCATTGATAATAGATGCAGCAGACAATTCCCGGGCTAATCCAAACAAGTGGGATATTTTTCATATCTTCAGGAAAACAATATTGCACTTGGGAGCTGTTTCAGTTGCAACTTTATTAGACAGAATAGGGTTTCAGGAAACAAAAGCGCATTATGAGGTTTTGGCTCCAATAAATTATTACCTAAATGCAAATCCTTCTTTTGTTGGAATCTCATCAATAATAAACAACATACCCGAATCAAATAAAAGAATTAAGTTATTCAACCAGAAAAAAAATCCGCCTTTGATTGCTGCAGGAGGCTCTGGTTACTTTTTTAATCCGGAACTTGCATTGGATGCAGGAGCAGATTTTGTTATTATAGGCAAGGCAGAATATCCCCTGCCAAAAATATTGTATGAAATCAAGAAAAATCAAAATTCCAATATGAGTTTAAAAGATGCTTTTTACAAAACAGACCTTTCAAACATCAAGGGAATAGCATACAAAAGAGATAATAAAATTATAAATAATGGAGAGGCTCCTTTGGTAAAAAACCTTGATGAATTATTGGAGGCAAATTGGAATTTAATAGCGCAAAAATATTCTAAAAAGCAGAAAACAATAGAAGATTCAGCAGGATGCATCCATGACTGCGATTTTTGCGCAGCGGTTATTATTAACGGCAATACATACAGGCAAAAAAGCCCCGAAAGAGTGTTGAAGGAAATAATTCAGGCAGAGAAAGAAGGTTTTAAATCAGTATTCTTTATTGGTGATCATTTCTTTGCCAGAGGCTATCAAAAAACAAAAGAAATATTGGAAGGAATCAAGGATGCAAAGCTAAAACTAAACTGGACTGCACAGGCTTCTGTAAAAAGCATTTATGATTTTTATAACAGAGATCCTGATTTTATAAAACGTCTTGAAGATTCAAAATGCAGCACTTTGCATTTGGGAATTGAAGCTGTGACAGATGAAAGATTAAAAGAACTTAACAAAGCATCCACTGCATCGCAGCTTGAATTTGTTCTGAAGCTTTTTGACAAAAGCAAAGTTAATGTGCATGCAATGATGGTAATTCTCCATGACATGTCAAGGAAAGAGATAATGGACACTGTTGATTTCCTTTTAAAATACAATGTAAGAACAGCACAGTTTTTCTCAGAAATTCCGCTGCCAGGAACAAAGTCAAGGCAAAGGCTGCTTGAAGACCATTGCATCCTTGAGACTGTAGGAGAAAACATTGTTGATTTTTCAAAATACACAGGAAGTTATGTTATTGCTTCAAAAACACCGTATGAAACACAGAAAAACATCCGGGATGCAAACCGGAGATTTTATTCAAGGAGAGTAATATTCAAATCTTTCCTTAAAGCTGCTTTTGTAAATGGAGACTACAAAACATTTGGGTTCAGAGCAGGAATGGGAACAATATCCAGACTGCAAAATACTTTTATTCCTACGCTCAAGGAATATACTAGAAATTTAAGAAAAAAAGAATATACTATTCTTTCTCCATATATTTCTGCATTAAAAGAGAAAGGAGAAAAAATAATCCAGACATACAAATCAAGAAGGGAAAATAAAAAAAGCGATTATATAAATAATAAAAAATAATTCATTTCTTTCTCTTATAGAAAACTATATAAACCTACTTTTAATAAAGGCTATTTGATTATGGAAAAAAACAAGGATATCTATGAAATCACAATTCATGGAAGAGGCGGGCAGGGAGCAAAAACAGCAGCAACTGTTCTGGCCCAGACTGCTCTGGAAAAAGGTTTTTTTATACAGGCTTTTCCAGAGTATGGAGCAGAAAGGCAGGGAGCTCCAATGAGGGCATTTACAAGAATCTCCAAGAATCCAATAAGGCTGCATTCTAATGTTTATGAACCTGATTTGGTTGTCATTATAGACCCGACATTAATAAATCCTGCAAGAGTCGAAGGATTAAAAGAGGATAAAATACTAATCATAAATGCAAACGACACAGTTCAGTCAATAAGGGAAAAAACAGGATTCAAAGGAAAAATCTTTGTAATTGATGCCACTAAAATATCTTTGGAAACAATGGGAAAGAATATTCCAAACACTCCTATTTTGGGGGCAATAGAAAAAGCAACTAATATGTTTGGAATGGAATATATCAAGGATGAATTCAAGCGCAAGTTTTTGGCAAAATTCAATCCTCAGATGATTGATGCAAACATAAAAGCAATTGAACGTGGTTATAATGAAGTTAAAACAGGATAAAAAACAAGACAAAGCTAAAAATCCTAATGCAAAGAAAGGATGGAAGGAACTTCCTATAGGAACTTTAGTTTTAGAGCCCGGAAGCTCTTTAAATTATAAAACAGGAGACTGGAGAACATTCAGGCCGGAAACTGATTTTAAAAAATGCATCCACTGCATGATTTGCTGGATTAACTGCCCTGATTCAGCCATAACAGTCAAAGACGGAAAAAAAATAGGAACAAACCTGGATTACTGCAAAGGATGCGGTGTTTGCGCAGATGAATGCCCTGTAAAATGCATTCAGATGGTTGAGGAAAGCAAATACAGAAAATAAATAAGATAATGATTAAAAATTAATGAATAAAATTAAAACAAATTTAAAATGACAGAACAAACTAAAAAAGAAAAAAACATGCTGGGATTAACCGGAGCAGAAGCAGCTGCCCACGCAATGAAGCAGATTAATCCTGAGGTTGTAGCCTGTTATCCAATTACTCCGCAGACTGAAATAATGCATACTTTCTCAAAATATGTTGCTGACGGAGATGTTGATACTGAATTTGTAAGAGTTGAATCCGAGCATTCTGCAATGTCTGCAACAGTCGGAGCTGCAGCAGCAGGAATAAGAGCAATGACTGCAACATCATCACAAGGACTAGCGTTAATGCATGAGATAGTCTATATAACATCAGGTTTAAGGCTTCCGATTGTAATGCCTGTTGTAAACAGAGCATTGTCTGCTCCAATCAATATTCACTGCGACCACACCGATACAATGGCTGAAAGAGATTCCGGCTGGCTGCAATTCTACTGCGAATCAGCAGAAGAAGTTTATCACATGATTTTCATAGCATTAAAATTGGCCGAGAATGAGAAAGTTTTACTGCCTGCAATGGTCTGCCAGGACGGCTTCATAACAAGCCATGGAGTTGAAAATTTAAGGGAAATAGAAACCAAAAAAATAAAAAGTTTCATAGGAACATACAATCCAAAACATTCTTTGCTGGATATTGAGCATCCGATAAGTTCCGGAAGCATTTTCTTTTATGATTATTTTTTCGAAGCAAGAAGGCAGCAGATAGATGCAATTGAGCAGGCTAAATTGCTTTATCCAAAGGTTGCAAAGGAGTTTGAAAAAATATCAGGAGTATATTATGATTTTGTTGAAGAATACAATCTAAAAGATGCAGAGTATGTTATTGTAGCAATGTCCAGCACTTGCGGAACAGTAAAAGATGTTGTTGATTTTTTGAGAAAACAGGGGAAAAAAGTTGGATTGCTGAAAATAAGGGTTTTCAGGCCGTTCCCGAATGAAGAGATTGTAAAATTATTGAAAGACAAGAAAAAGGTTGCAATTTTGGACAGGGCAATTGCTCCCGGAAGTTATGCTCCTTTATTTTCAGAAATAAGGTCTGTATTTTATGAATCAGACAAAAAGCCGGAAATATACAGTTATATGTTCGGTCTTGGTGGAAGAGATGTAACATTAGATAATATTGAATCTGTTTTCAGTGATTTGATGAATAATAAAAAAGAAAAAATAAATTATCTTGGGTTAAGAGAATGAATCTTAAAGAACTGTCAAAAAGAAAAGAAGTATTTGTCTCTGGACACAGAATGTGCCCTGGCTGCGGAGCAGGAATAGTAGCAAGGCAAGTAACTTTAGCTGCAAACATGCCGATTGTTGTAGCTTCTGCAACAGGATGCGTTGAAGTTTCAAGTTCTATTTATCCTTTTACTTCATGGAAAGTTCCATGGATACACAATGCATTTGAAAATGCAGCAGCAACATTGTCAGGAGTTGAAGCAGCTTATAATGCTCTGAAGAAAAAAGGAAAGATAAAAAAAGATATTAAATTCATTGCTATTGGCGGAGACGGAGGAACATATGACATTGGTTTGCAAAGTCTTAGCGGAACATTGGAAAGAGGTCATAATCTTCTTTATGTCTGCTATGATAATGAAGCTTACATGAATACCGGAATCCAAAGAAGTTCTGCAACACCATTCGGAGCAGAAACAAAAACAGATCCTTATGGAAAATTAAGGCAGGGAAAACAGGAATTCAAGAAAAATCTGACTGAAGTTGTAGCTGCCCACGGAATTCCTTATGCTGCACAAGCATCCATAGGTTATTGGAATGATTTAAACATGAAAGTTGAGAAAGCATTGAGTGTAAAAGGACCAAGTTTCATAAATGTTTTATCTCCCTGCATTCCAGGCTGGGGAGTTCCTGCAAACACAACCATTAAAATAGCAAAACTTGCAACAGAAACATGCTTCTGGCCTTTGTATGAAGTTGAAAACGGAAAATACACAATCAATTTTGATCCTGAAGACAAAAAGAAACAAATCATTGAATGGATTAAGCTGCAGAAAAGATTTTCTCATTTGATGGAGCCTGCAAATAAGCCAATCATTGACAAGATACAGGCAAAAGTTGATTCTGACTGGGAATTATTGAAGAAAAAGACGAAGCTTTAATTATTTAGTTAGTTCTTGATTATTTTCTTGATAACAACAATAAATTTAAAGCCATTAAATTTCTATTACGAATTATGGGTGATAATGTGGAAAAAAGTTTAATGGAGAAAAGTCTTGAAAAGAACATATATGATCTGCAATTCAACGTGATTACATCACAGGATTTGGAAAAAATAAAGGAATACCTATCTGGACAGGGTGAATCTGTTGATATAGGCCATATTGATTTAGACCAGAATAAAAAATTGCTTAAAGTTCATATACACACAGACCATCCTGATAAAGTTTTAAGATATGCGAATGCTATTTCTGATTCCAGAATATCAAGAAACAGAAAAACAGACGAAATGAAATCAAATGAAATGGTTAGCAATATTGTGCTTGAAAACATGGTTGACCAGTATCATGAGAAAAATATGAGAGACATGAACATTAATCAGGAACCAAAATATATAAGTGTTGGCAGACCGCAGTTCAAGGCAATATATGATAAACTAATTCCCGGCCAAAAAGAGATTTTCTTTGATAAATATGTAAAAACAATAGTTGCTTATGTTGCAACGATTGATGCAAAAGACATAAGCAAATTATTTGATAGCCAACCTATGAAAGTCGAAGAAAAAGATTTGAAGAATATCTGCTCGAAAGAGTATAGAACGAAATAAATTTATTTTTTCTTAATTACTCTTTTATTTTCTCTTCAGAAATTCTGCTCTTTTAATCAATGATGACATTGCTTTGGCTGTTTTCTTTGGGTCATTATAATCAGGAATTTTATTCTCTTCCAGCATTTCAATTCCTTTTCTGCTGTACTTGCCGCCCATGTATGTGCAGATAATCGGCTTGTCAGGATGCTTCTTTTTTGCCTCGATTATGACTTTTGCATCCTCTTCAGGATTGGTCATTGTCTGCAATGTCTGAATTACAATAACTCCTGAAATATAAGGCTCGTCAAGCAGAATATTCAATGCTGCTTCGTATCTCTCAGCCATTGCATCGCCGACAATATCGAGTGGATTTCTCCTTGAATACGCAGGATGCATTTTTCCAGTTGAATCTAATTTTTTTATTGTTGAATCCTTTAGTTTCACCAGATTAACGCCGAACATTTCACAATAGTCAGAGCATAAAACACCGGGGCCTCCTGCATTTGTTAAAATGACAACAGCATTTTCTTTGCATGCCGGCTGATAAGCCAATGCTTTTGCTTCATCAAACATCTCTTCAACAGTCAAAGCAGTTATTATTCCGCACTGCCTGAATGCTGCTTCATATATTTGATAAGAGCCTGCCAGGCTTCCTGTATGGGAACTGACTGCCTTTGCTCCTGCTTCGCTTCTTCCTGCCTTCAAAACAATAATTGGTTTTTTCTTTGCTACCTGAGAAGCAATCTTCATGAATTTTCTTCCGTCTGTTATTCCTTCAACATAAAGCGCAATTGCTTTTGTATTTGTCGTTTCCCAGATATTTAATAAAATCAGCAGTATCCAAATCTGATTTGTTTCCATAACTGATTATAGTGCTGAAACCATATCTCTTTTCAATTGCCCAATCAATTATGCTGTCTGCCAATGCTCCTGACTGTGAAATGAAAGCAATCTCTCCCTCTGGAGGCATGCATGGAGCAAAAGAAGCATTCATTGAATTCTCTGTTCTTATAATTCCAAGGCAATTTGGCCCTACAATTCTTATATTTGATTTTTTTGCAATATCAAGAACTTCATCCTGCAGTTTTTTTCCTTCTTCCCCTGTCTCGCCAAACCCCGCAGAGATTATTATTGCAAATTTTACTTTCTTTTTTGCGCATTCTTTCATAACATCCGGAACGAATTTTACAGGAACAGAAATTATAGCTACATCAATATCTTCTTTAATTTTCAGGATGCTCGGATAGCACTGCAGTCCCTGAATATTTTCTGCATGCGGATTTATAGCAAATACTTTCCCTTTGAACGGAGTAGAATATGCTGAATGCTCTCCGTTTGAAGAACCGGTTAATAAATTTCTCAGAATTCCATAGCCGACGCTGTTATGGTCTCTTGATGCGCCAATTACAGCAATGGAACTCGGATTGAATAATTTCTCTAATTCTTCTTTCATTTTTTTATTTTATTTTCTCTTATTTTATTATTCTATAATTTTTATTTTATTATTTTGATTTTATTATTTACGCATCATTTATTTTCCATATACCTTCTTTATTTGGTCATTATCCTTGCATCTACAATGAATGCATTTTTATCATTGACAATCACCGGATTAAAATCAAGCTCCCAAATATTTTTTGTTTTTGATGCCAGCTCTGATGTTTTAACAATTATATCTGCAAGGGAATTAAGGTTTGCTTTTTTTGAGCCCCTGAAACCATCCAGCAATTTGAAGCCTTTAAGCTCATGAAGCATTTCCAGAGCCATGGTTTTGTTTACAGGAGTTACCCTAAAAGAAACATCCTTCAATAATTCAACCAGAACTCCTCCTAAGCCAACCATAATAACAGGGCCAAACTGCGCATCATTTTTCATGCCCACAATAACTTCCTGCCCTGAAACCATCTGCTGGATTAGAACTCCGTTTAATTTTGCTTTTGAATTGTATTTTTTGCAGTTTGCAATGATTTCATCATAAGCAGTTTTTGCTTCCTGCTCATTTCTTATATTGACTTTTATTGCTCCTGCCTCTGTCTTGTGTATAATGTCAGGAGAAACTATTTTCATCGCAACAGGAAAACCTAATTTAAAACCTAATTTTTTTGCGAGTTTGATGGCGTCTTCGGCAGTTTTAGACACATCCTGCTTCACAACAGGAAGCTTGAACTTAGCCAGTAGAGAATTTACCCTGTTCTGCTCCATTAAAACTGCCATATCTTAGTAGTATAGAAGGGGGTTTTTATAGTTTTTCTTTATTCTAACTTCTGGTCTTTAAACCAACAGCCTCTTGTGCTTGAAACAAAGCACCTAAAAGAAGAAAATTAAAATATCTCCATTGTGATTTTGGCTTCAAATAAATAAAACTCTTGGCAAATTCTTTTCCAAAGCCCGCACATAATAAAGGCAAGGCCTGATGGGTATATCCGTCTCCATTATCCCTATCTAATTTAAAATCCTTTATATCATCAAAAATATTTGCAGCCCTTCCTTTTGAAAAATAATGCTTCTCCATTTTTTCCCTAAACTCAGGAAAATAATCAGAGAGTAAATCTACTACGAGCTTAGCAGAATATTTTCCAATATCAGATACTGCATTATATTTCTCTAAATTGCTTTTTGCACCATGATTCTGTATTTCTGAATTTACTAAAAATTCCAAAGTTTCATAATGAGAAGGCAAATTATGCAAATATTCTGTGTTTAATAAATTCGAGATTATCTCGCCAGTAAATAAAATATCTTTTTTATTGAATAAACCTTTTAGATATTCATCATTGCCCTTTGTCTTGTATAAATGCAGGAATCCGTTTAATAATTCAGATATGTAACCAACATCACTTTCTTTCTGGTCTATCAGGTTGTCAACCAACTTTACCAGATAAAAAGTTAAGCCATTTGAAAAAGAAGCAGCTAATGATTTATCAAGCTCTTTCTTTACATCATACCCTGCAATATCCAGGTCTATTATTGCAGTTTGACCTTGAACTTCAAGATAAGCTTTTATTGAGGGTTCTTTTAATGATTCTTTATAGAAATCTTTACTGGAACTGGGAATTATTTTTTCAAGCTCCTGCATTTTTGATTTCTCATAATCCAGATATAATTCACCTATTTGTCTGTGATAATCAACTCTTTTAAAAGTAGATAGGATAAATTTATCTGCTAAATTATAAATCATTTGACTGAAAGTATATTTCTCCATAGAATCCAGAGAACCAAATTAATTTATAAATCTTTCTATTTTTTAACTACTTTATAGTTACTATAAAATATATAGAATTATCTCCTCTTCATCTTAAACTTCAAAAAATGCGTAGCGCATGAAAAACATGGATCATAAGAACGTATCAATTTCTCTATGTCTAATTTTATCTGCTCTTCTTTCTTTCCCAGTAAATTCGGAACAAAAGCTTTTATGTCCTGCTCCATATTCCTGAGATTCTGGCAGGTTGGGGTAATTATATTGCATTTCTTTACCTTGCCGTTCGAATCAATATCATATTCATGGAACAATAAACCACGGGGCGCTTCTGTGACAGCAATTCCGTGCCCTTTTCTATTTTTAATTTCCTGCAAAGGCTGTTTCTTGAATTCATTCTTTTCAATAATCTCGATTCCCTGGTCAATCCAATGGACCAGCTCAATTGCCTGGGCGATATTATTGTGAAATGGATTATAGCTTGGGAATGTTCTCCTGAAATTTTTCAGCAGCAATTCAGAATTTCTGCCCAGCAGCTTGTAATTATTGTTCATTCTTGCCAATGCTCCTGTAAAATATTCTTTTCCTTCTCTTACAGCAAACTTTGCTGTTGAATACGGCTCAATGTATTCATCAAAATATTTCCTGTAGTCCTTCTGCTCTGTGTTTAATCCTTTGTCAGAAATGATTGTTCCTTCAAGCAATGGAAAACTGTCCAGCTGCTTCAAAGAAATATATTCAGACTGTCTTTCAAAGTTCGGATAATTAAGCCTTAAAAATAATTCTGCTGTCCTGTTTGCAGAATCTCTTGCATCCTTTAGTCTCCTGAGCAAATCATCAAATTGTTTTTTTTCAGGAATGTTTGTAAAGCCGCCAATAGCCAAAGTTACCGGATGCATCTCTCTGCCTCCGATTGCTGAAACAATATTGTTTCCGAGTTTCATCAGTTCGAGGGCAGTATTTACCTCACTCCTGTATTTTGGAGCCATTGCTATTGCTGATTCATATCCAAGATAATCGGGCAAAGCCAGGAAATAAAGATGTGTTGCATGGCTTCTTATTCTCTCGCCTATAGTAATCATTTCTCTTAGCAGTTTTGTCTGCTTGGAAACATCAACTTTAAGGGCATTTTCAATTGCCTTTATGCTTGTAACTGTATGCGCTGTTGAGCATATCCCGCATATTCTTGAAACTATTTCAGAAACATCGCTGAAGTGTTTTCCTTTTACAATTCCTTCAAAAAATCTTGCGCCTTCGACTGATTTTAAATTGCATTTTTTTACTTCATTGTCCTCAACATCCAAATACAAAGAAGCGTGCCCTTCAATCTTTGTAATATAATTCATATTCAGTTCTGCCATTTTATTCGGTTATGAATTTTTCCTCTTTCTTTATTTTTTCATTAGCCATTATTTCATGATATTTCAATGCTGCAAATTTATTAATCTTGTCTGTAATCAAATCAACAGGGATTCCCCTTTCCTGCAAAGAGTTTATCATTGCAGTTACATTTGTATCTTCAATCGGCCCTCTGCATCCTGTGCAGTCTTTATTCAATGAAGGGCATAAAGCGCCGCAGCCGGCCCTGCTTAACGGACCCAGGCATTTCTTTCCCTGATAAAGCAGGCAGTTGTTTTCCTTCAGTGCGCATTCATAGCAGACAGGATTGTCAAACTTTGACAGTTTCTTTCCAATAAACAATGACTTGAATACCTCTGCTATTTCATTTTTGTCAGGAGGACAGCCGCTGATGTAAAAATCAACCTTCACATATTTATCAATAGGAGCAGGCTCAATTGAATCCAGGTGATTTGTTGTTTTATAAACAGATTCAACATTTTTTTTATTCATGAAATTCTTCATCGCAGGAACATTTCCGTGAGTAGCGCATGTTCCCAATGCAATCAAAAATTCCGAATTCTCCCTTACTTTCTTTATTATTTCTATGTCTTCATTTGAAACAACAACCCCTTCAATGATTCCAATATCATATTTTGCATTAAGATTGTTTTTTTCTTTGACAAAAGGGAGCACCTGAAGGTCTATATTATTTATTATATCCAATAAAATATTCTCTATAAACAGAATACTTAAGTGGCATCCCTGGCATCCTGTAATTCCGAAAATCCCGACTTTTGGTTTTGCTTTCTCCATTTTATTTTAATTTTTATTTATCGGTTATCTTTTGTTTTTTTATTTATTTGCTATCTTTTATTTTTTGATGTATTAGTTATCTTTTCTTTCTTGCTTTTTTAGCATCTAAAAATTTCATCTTTAGTTTTTTATCATCTTTCTCTGCTTTCCTGACTTCAAGGTCTTTTTGCTTCTCTGTTTTCCTCTTTAAATCGCTGATTGATTTATATTCAATCTTGTCATACCTAAAAACAGGGCCGTCCAGGCAGATGTATTTTTCCCTTACCATGCAATGTCCGCATTTTCCAAAGCCGCATTTCATGTGCCTCTCTAGACTTATATAGATTTGGTCATCTTTGAAACCCAACTGATTCAGTTTCACAAGTGTTGTATCCATCATCATAGGAGGGCCGCAGATTAGCACATTGGTATTTTCAGGATGAGGCTTTATTTTTTCAAGCAGGTCTGTAACAAAACCAATATCGCATTTAAGATTGGAGGTTGTGTCATTTTCATCAAGAGTCAGATGAACATTGAAATTTTTTTTCCATCTTTCCATATCCTCTTTGAAAAGAATGCAATTTAGATTCCTGAAACCAAAATATAAATCAATATTCTTGTAATCTCTCCTGTTCTTTTCAATATATTCAATTACTCCTCTTAAAGGAGCGACCCCTGTTCCCCCGCCTATAAGAATAATATTGTTTCCATTCATGTGGTGCATATGGTAACCGTCGCCATATGGTCCTCTTATATATACTCTGGCCCCAACATTTAATTTGCATAAATTATCAGTAACATTGCCAACCTTCCTTATCAATAACTCTATATATCTTCTTGAAAAAGAGCAGATTGAGATAGGGCACTCTCCTATTCCAAACAAGCCAACCTGCACAAATTGTCCCGGGTGATGGTTTGACTTGAATCCGAATTTAAACAAAAATGTGTCTTTAACTACTTCTTGTTTTTTTATTATCTCAACCGGGATTGGTCTGTAGTCCATTTTAGATATTACTTTAAATTTTTATTAACTTTCTTATTAAATTTTGCTTTAATTATTTTATTTAATAGGTTATTTTAATTACTCTATTTTAATTTATTCACGATATCAACCATATCAATTTTTGTGGGGCAGATTGAAATGCATCTCCCGCAGCCGACGCACATGTCAATTTTATATT
>Ga0247841_10007434_pt1 | contig 16298 bp, 15 predicted proteins | sample LaCruzMarch2015__2_FD_192410 | JGI IMG/M metagenome (GOLD analysis project Ga0247841, IMG submission 192410) | Freshwater microbial communities from meromictic Lake La Cruz, Castile-La Mancha, Spain - LaCruzMarch2015_18m | ecosystem: Environmental > Aquatic > Freshwater > Lake | place: Spain... | reverse complement strand
CCGTCGCTCCGGCGGAGCACACCACCTCTCCCTCCGGGTACACCTCCGAACGGTTGAACTCCCTGAACTTCTTGGCGATGGCCTGACGCAGGATGGGCAATCCGTCGTACCTGGTGTAGGCGTTGATCCCGTCCAATGCCGCCTGGTGCGCACCCTCGATGACCTCCCTGGGCGTATCAGTGTCGCAGACGCCCTGGGCCAGGTTGATCCCTCCCACCCGGTTGCATTCCAGGGTCATGTTGCGTATCTCCGATTGCACGATGAGCTGCGAGCGTTGACTGAAGTCCCGGTTCATGTTCTCCCTTCCAGGAAGCCCCTCGTCGAATATTAATGGTGCCTGAGAATAGGTGCGAAATGCACTGTCCTACCCGATCGGGAGGACACTGCAAAGGCTCATCATGTCGGAGCGTGTTGGACGGCCATCATGCTCCCTATGGTGAGCGAATGGGTGATAAGATGGACGTTGAACTCACAGGTACCCCGGTCATAGACGAAGTCAGCACTAAGAAAACGGTCCTCAAGGTCTTGCAGTCCTTATATTCCGACATGCTCAACGAGTACGAGAGGCAGATCGACGAGGTGGCAGCCCTGGGCCGGGTATCCCGCAACCAGCTCTACAATCCAGCGGTCCTGCACGAGATGGAGAGCCTGGCTTACCGGAGGAAGTTCGAGGAGCTGCTCTCCGCCGTCTGGATTGCCCAATCTCAGCTGGGGGACATCATCGCCCTGCAGCGCACGGTCTGCGTGCTCAAACGCTCCATGTCCGAGGAGGACATCGTATTGGTGGAGAAGGCGGAAAGGGACATCGATCACGAAAACCTGCCGTACGAAACGATGTGATCGCCGCAAACGAATTCCCGGCCTGAGCAGGCCGAGGCTTTTTTTCATTTCTTCCATTAAGCATATTAGGCCTTTCTCCCCTAACACAACATGATCAACATGGGGGACATCGAGATCATCACGACGAAAAAGATAACGGCCATTGCCATCAGGGAAACGGTGAAGGTCGGTGAGATACCTCAGGCCATGGGGCTCATGTTCTTGGAGCTTGGTCCGCTTTTGGGTAAAGAGGTCCGCTGTTCAGGACCGCCGTTCGCCTTGTACCATTCGTGGTCCGGTGACGAGATGGACATGGATGTCGGTTTCCCGGTGGCCGGAAAAGGCGTGACGAAAGGAAGGGTGCGGCCCATCGAGCTGCCCGCGGTCAAGGCGGCGGTGACCACGCATATAGGTGCCTACGGGACCATATCCGAAACCTACAACAAGATGATGGCCTGGATGGAGAAGAACGGCTACAAGCCCCTGGACTATATGTGGGAGGAGTACCTGAACAGTCCTCAGGACACCCCGCCTGAAAAACTGATGACCCGGCTGTTCTGGCCGGTCAAATAAGCCTCATCGAGAACGAGGCCCCAAAAATGCATTTGTTGTGAATATTATACGATAGGGTCATACGATTGGGCCGTTGTCCTTTGCAGACCAATTGTCTGGCATGCTCACGTATCACCGGTCGTATGGTACCCCATCGATCAAGCGGCTGCTCTTGACCATCGTACCGCACTTGGGACAGATGAGATTGATCCTGGTCACTTCCACGCCCTTCAACGAGTCCATGAGGACCCGATCGTAGAACATGAGATTGGCCGGTTCCTGGACAAGCTGCTCTTCCTCCCCTTCCCAATCGCAACAATAGCATTTCATTATGGAACCCACCGCGCGTCATCTGTTCTAATTAATCGGTACACTCACCAAGATCCGAACGTTCGAGGATAGGACATCTGGATGGAGAGGTTAGGATGTTCCGAATATGTACCCTTTGCCATTATCATCTATGAAAGGAAGTACGAGAGGTACTAGCCGGCCTCACAATTTTCTGGCCAGTTCGGCAAGACGATCTCCGTCGATCCTGTACACGGTCCAGTCGGACATCGGCCTGGCTCCCATCCGTTCGTAGAACGCGATGGAGGACGTGTTCCAATCCAGGCACCACCAGTCCAATCTTTCGCAGTTGCGCTCCAAGGCTATCCTGGCCAGACATGCGAACATGGAGCGTCCCAATCCGAGTCCGCGATATTTCTCCTCAATGAACAGGTCCTCCAGATACAGATTGGCCTTGCCCAGGAAGGTGGAGAAATTATGGAAGAACAGCGCGAAGGCCACCGGCCTTCCATCCAGTTCCCCGATGATGACCTCCGCATGGCGCTTTATGAACAGGGAATCGGCCAGCACCTCCTCGGTTGCCACCACCTCATTTGACAACTTCTCATACTCCGCAAGCCGCCGGATGAAGTCCAGTATGATCGGGACGTCCTCCCGCCGGGTGTACCTGATGGTGAAACCGGGGATGCTGGTCTTGAATTCCCAATCACTTTCCTGGCGGTCGTAGTCAAGCGTCCCAAGATTGGAAATGTCCTTTTCCGATGCCATATCAACGACTCCAACGGTCTCTTTCATTAAAAAGCACACCATAGTCGTTAAAAAGATTAACACGAAGGAATTTAAATTGAAAATAAACTCCTCTCTGATCATAAAATGACGGAATGTGTTTCGCTCTCCAGGGTAAGGGGATTTGCAGGGCTATACTGATCGAACTCAAATGTCTGGGTCTCTAATGGTTTGAGGGTGACTTGTTGGTTAAATTGCACCTTTCCTCTACCTCCCACCCTGCCGAATCCCAAGCCCGATCTGTAATCTGAAATCGTCTTGATCTTAGGAATCGCTAATGAATTGGCAGTATTCTGCAATGTCACTTTCCAGAATAATTTTGCTCCATCTAGCTGACAACTATAGGAGATCAACTTGATCTGACCTCCATTCTCATTCTTTGAGAGCAATTCCATAGGTCCCCCCTCTTGGATTATTAATAAGAAAGAACGTAAAACTATCTTTTCCAACAATATCGATCTCTCAACAAAACAAAGGAAGTCCCTTAGCGTGCCATTAGGGCGATGAATTCAATGATGAACTGGATCCAGATCAAGCAGGGTGACAAGCTCTCCTTTCCACCATCATGCCAGTTCGCCAACCTCGGTGAACCGCTCCCGGGCACTCCTTCTCAAGAACAGTTTTTTTATCCAACCTTACCGAGGTTCTGCGATCTTTCGGCGTATTATACTTACAATAATTGGTAAAATATCAGATTATCCAGTGAAATGGATGGGCCCAAGGTGAATAAAGTCCATGGGGAATACTGGCTAAATTGAAATTTGCCCTAATCCGGGTAAATCGCTTTTAGAGGGAACGTTTTCTTTGAACCCTTTTTCTCTTAATTTTATTAAATATTTTTTAGAATAGTTTCCTTTTTCTGTTTGATATGGACACAGGGAGATAAGTTTCGATAATATTGACTGGACAGGGTATAAAAAACCTAAAAGTGAAAATTACTTAACGAATCCTGGCAGAGGTTATGAGAAAATGTAATAATTTTTTCTTTTTTCATTAGGATACCATCCAATGACGGTTTCGCGATGCACCAGGCAATAGTATAACCAACCTCAACCGCCAATCTCAGTAAAAACGCGTCTCTGTCGCTTAAATATTGTATATAAAAAAAATAGGAAAGATGTTTGACCAGACAAGCGTTGGTCAACGGGACAATATTATAGCCCCAGCACCGTGATTCCTACCGCGACCAAGATAGCCCCGATGATGAACAATATGATCACCGTGAACACGATGGCCAAGATAGCGATTGCCAATGCCCTGAGCCACCCTACGTTGAAAAGCATCTTGTAGAGTCCTAGGAATGCCAGGAAGCTTATGATGACGGCAACGATCACTGCTGTGATAGAATTGGTGAATATGTCCGTGGCCAAGTAGGTGATTGCATAAACGATCACGAACACGATGCCTCCAAGCAACATTCCCAGCATGGCCGCTCCCATAGTGGCATTTCCGTCGGTCAGTACCTTCGCTGCGAGCCACAAGGGTATGGAAACTATCACCCAGGCTACCAGCAGGACAATGATGGCAATTATTAACTCTAAAATGTCCATATTATTACTCCCTCAAAATGACTATAGAAAAAATAGTCGATGATAGTTTAATAAGTCTTGGGGCAAGATGGTCGATGCTATGCTGTTCGACCGCGTGGACTCCTTCGCGTATTTAATTTCCCCAACTTTCTTAAAAAAAGGAAAAAATTGAGATTATCCAGTAAAATGGATGGGCCCAAGGTGATTCGAACACCTGACCTCCCGGTTATCAGCCGGGCGCTCCAACCAGGCTAAGCTATGGGCCCGATGAATTGCCGAATGCGGCATTCAATTTTAAACCTTTCCATGGTCCTGGCACGAGAATGACAACGCAGCGCTTCCATTTCACATGGAAACGAAGGACGAACCAGGCCATCACGACCAAATAAAAAGGTGTAAGAAGGTGAACCAGGCTGCGGTGGGCGCCGCAGCTGGGGGGCTTAAGTCTTTTGGGTCCTGTTTCTCAGGCGGGCGTTTAGTTCCTGAAGGAAACGGAGTACTCCATCTCCTTGGCGCCGAAGTACTTCTTGCAGTACTCGGCAGTCTTCTTCGGGGGGTATTCCCGGCAGCTGAAGACATCGATGAACGCGCGGTCGGTGTCCTCGGCGAAGTGACCGGAGATCATGGAGGTTTCGATCAGCTGGGCCAGGGAGTATCCTTCAACCTTGGGGATGGGGCCGAACCGGACGACGATAGGGTCGCCGAACCTCTTCATATTGATGTAGTCGCAAAGGTCGATGGCGAACTGGGTGATGACCTCCTTGCTGCGGATCTTCTCAGGATCGCATTTTCTGAGGTCCACTGCGGTCGCCAGTCCCCACTGGTTCTCCTTCACGTACTTCTCCATCGCTTCGTCATCGCTCAGAAGCTTGCCCGTCTTAGGACTCATGGTATACATTTCTGGTAACGCCCTCTAGGTGATTGCACCTTAAATCGACCGCATGAACGCTTCTGATATTAAAACTTAACCCGTAACAAAATGTGTATAATGTGCTGAGGTTTAACATTGTTAAGGAATTAAAGGATTGTGCTTTATTTAATTAATTCTTGGTTAAAAATAAAGGAGAACCAGGCTTCCTCAAAGATACGTGTTAGCACGCCGCAAGTCTCTCATTGCGGCCGAGGTTGTAAAATCCATAGGAAATTGGGCGTTTTTATTAGATTTTCTCGAAACCGAAAGGACCTTATATTTTGTGGTGACCCGTTGGGGGCAGAAGGTTATCTATTCCCATCCTAATTCCTTGCCGATGAAATCGACCGACGGCCTCCGGAACAAGGGCAAGACCCGGGCGGACATGGACGGCAGGCGTAAGGCGGTGGAGAAGTTCACCGGCGCCCTATTATCGCAATCCGGCAACTGCTCCTTCGACCCTATCTTGGCGGAGAAGAACGTCGAGAACATGATCGGTTGCACCCAAGTGCCATTAGGTTTCATCGGCCCTCTCAAGGTTAACGGGGACCACGCCCAGGGCGATTTCCTGGTGCCTATGGCCACCACCGAGGGGGCGTTGCTTGCCTCGGTCAATCGCGGAGCCTCCATTATCACCGCCTCGGGAGGAGCCGAGGCCATAATCATCAAGGACGAGATGATCCGGGCGCCGGTGTTCCGCACCAGCGGAGTGCGCCAGGCCAAGCTGGTGGCCGACTGGGTATGTGAGCATTTCGATGAAGTGAAGAAGGCAGCCGAGTCCACCACCAGCCATGGCAAGCTGCTAAAGGTGCACGCCTTCGCCTCGGGACGATCGCTGTTCCTTCGTTTCTACTACGATACCGGTGACGCCATGGGCATGAACATGTGTACCATCGCCACCGAGGCCGCCAGCCGCCTTATCGAGGAGAAGGCCGGGATCAAGCTCATATCCGTATCCGGCAACATGTGCGTGGACAAGAAGCCCGCCGCCATCAATTTCATCGAGGGTCGTGGAAAGATGGTTCTGGCCGATGTGCGCATACCGGCCGAGCTGGTCAAGGATAAACTGCACACCACGCCCGAGGCCATGGTCGAGACCTGCTATCGCAAGAACCTGGTCGGCAGCAGCATGGCGCTGTCGTGCGGCTTCAACGCCCACGCCGCCAACATGCTGGCCGCCCTATACATCGCCACCGGCCAGGACGCGGCCCAGGTGGTGGAGGGGAGCATGGTCACCACCTCCTGCGAGCTTTGCGAGGAGGGTGTATACCTCTCGGTGCGATTGCCGTGCGTCGAGGTGGGGACCGTCGGCGGAGGGACCAGGCTTCCGTGCCAGGGCGAAGCCCTATCCATGATAGGCTGCCTGGGAACGGGAAAGGCCAAGAAGCTGGCGGAGATCGCCGCCGCACTAGTGCTTGCTGGTGAGTTGTCCACGCTGGCGGCGCAATCGGCGGGAGAGCTGGGCAAGGCCCACAAGGCTCTAGGCCGCTGATAGGTGCCTCAAATCATAACCTACGGTTAACGTTCGAAAACCCTCAAATACCATCAATCTTATGGTGCGCACGCAATGCCAGTCATCAATTTCAACCTTGAGGACCTGAAGTCCCTGATCGGAACGAGCATGGAGGACCGAGAGGTCCTGGACCGCGTACCCATGATCGGCGCCGACTTCCACGACTTCGACCCGGTCACCAAGGAGACGTCCATCGAATTCTTCCCCAACCGCCCAGATCTCTATTCGGTAGAGGGACTGGCTCGGGCGTTGCGGGCCTTCTTCGACATCGAGCTGGGGTTGCGCACGTACGACATGGCCTCCTCGGACATCGTGTTGAAGGTCGAGCCCTCGGTCAAGAACGTCCGCCCCTACGTGGTAGGCGCGATCATACGTGGCGTGAACCTGGACGACACCACCATCCGCTCCCTCATGGAGTTGCAGGAGAAGCTGCACCTGACCGTCGGACGTAAGCGAGCCAAGGTGGCCATCGGCGTGCACGACCTGGACAAGGTAGAGCCGCCCTTCATCTACAAGGCGGTGCCGCCGAACTCCATTTCGTTCGTCCCCTTGGCCAAGGACGAGGTCATGACCCTCGCCGAGGTGCTGGAGAAGCACGAGAAGGGACGCGACTACAAATGTCTCCTGGAAGGCAAGGAACTATACCCGGTCATATTGGACCGCAACAACCAGCTGCTGTCCTTCCCCCCCATTATCAACGGGCGGCTGACCACGGTCACGAAACACACCAAGAACCTGTTCATCGACGTAACTGGCACTGACCAGAACACCATCAGCGGGGTGCTGAACATCGTCTGCACCTCCATAGCGGAGAGGAGCGGGGTCATCGAGACCATCACCCTGCGCGGCGAGGAGAAGGGCATGACGCCCAATCTGCGCTCGAAGCAGTGGTTGCTGGACGTGGACCGCACCAACGCCGCCTTGGGATTGGACCTGGAACCGCTGGCCATGTGCCAATGCCTCACCCGCATGGGCTATTCCGCCGAACCGAAGGGGCGCAAGGTCAAGGTTTCCTCCTCCCCGGTGAGGATGGACCTGATGCACCCCGCGGACGTGGTGGAGGATGTAGCTATCGGCTACGGCTACGAGAACTTCGGTAACTCCCGCCCGGTCTTCAGCACCATAGGCGGGGAGCGGAAGATGGAGAGGGTGGCCGATCTGGTCCGCCAGATGATGGTCGGGTTCGGATATTGGGAGGTGACCACCCTGACCCTGTCCTCCATGAACGAGCAGTTCAGCATGGTACCGTTCCCTGCCTCCGAGGCGGTGGAGGTGCTCAACCCTGTGAGCGAGGACCACAACTGCCTGCGCGTGCAGCTCATACCTTCCTTGATGGCCATACTGCGCAAGAGCAAGCACCGCGACCTGCCTCAACGCATCTTCGAGGTAGGCGATGTTGTAGTCGGCTGCAAGCGCCGCAAGCATTTGGCCGTCCTGGCCATACACTCCAAGGCCGGCTTCACTGAGATCAAGTCCCTGGTCGAGGGCGTGCTGAAGGAACTGGGGGTTCAATGCTCCCTGCAATCCGGTGACATGGAAATGTTCATACCCGGGAGATGCGCGGTGATAAAGGTAAACGGGCGTCAGGTAGGACATTTCGGCGAGATGCACCCCCAGGTCATAACCGCCTACGAGCTGGGATACCCCACCGTAGCCTTCGAGCTGGATCTTCAGGACCTGATGTCCGGCCGCGGAGATAAGATAATTTAAACCACAAGCCGAGGTAGCTAAGCCTGGATCACGGCGCCGGCCTTGAAAGCCGGTGGTACCTAGTACCCCGGGAGTTCGAATCTCCCCCTCGGCGCTCCATATCAAGGGGTTTAATATAGACTGAAAAAAGATGCCATTGATCAAAATTCGCTTTTATTGAAATTATATAAATATAATTACCAACCTTCACTTTTACATTACTTGAAGGATATTTTCGCTTGAGTGAACATGTGATTCAGGGGACACGTAGAAGGCTCTCAGTAGAAGATATTTGTCGAGTCATTGTTTAGTTATCTCCAACTGAACATGATTCACTATTGAAAGAGGCTATTGCATCCGATGAATGAAAAACGAGCAATCAAAATGATCTCACTTCGTATCATTTTGGAATTTTGTCGAAAATTCATGAATACTTATGTCGGGCACGAACTAAGTACCTCAATTACGACCTCGTAAATGCCTACTTGGCCCCCAGTTGTATAACTAATTTGACCAGAACTTATTCCTCATGGCCAGCTGAATCAGATTGAATAGAAAGAACTTCACTTGGACCTCATCCGTTCTCCTTATCTTCGCCAGTCATCTCAATCGAAAACTGAACATAGCATCGATCATGCTGAACACTGCCTCCGAATGCGCATGCTTCATCGTCAGCGTGACGAAGCGCTTAGGCCAGTGCTTCGCGAAGCTAACCAGCTTCTCAAAGAACGTCTCCGGTCCCTTGACCAGCATGTCGTTATTCTTGATCTTGAGCATTGGCGTTGCCTTGTGCCATCTGGTAGTAACCAGGCAGTCGTTGCCGACGTAAGCGGAGTCGGCCAGGCTCCCGTATCGGGACGACGTTCTCCGGCAATATATCCTAGATGTCCTTGAACATCCAAGACTCGTGCATGTTCGATCTGGATAGATGATAGGCCAGTACGAGAACTCATTTGTACGGAAGCGGATAGCTTCCATGACCAGATGGTCAAATCGGTCAAAGCCGATCGGTACCTTCTCGAACAGGCTCGATAAGGTATCGATGTTGATCTGTACGGTATAATTGAATGCCGAGCACGGTATCTCTAACGTAGTAGCTGCATTTTGATACATTCTTGGACATCTAGAATATGATGACAGCATCACATATATAAATTTGTGACATTATATATAATAATTAATAATACGTTTTCAAGGTGATAGATTTAATATCGCATCGGGCCAATACATATTAATTTTATAAAAAATTATATCGGGATGAACGTTGAATTGAAGTGGGGGTTGGAGCAATTGTTGGTACGAAGGCGTTCGAATTTTTCAGTAATAATTTTAGTGATTATCGTTTTATTGTCGGTGTCGATAATATCCCCAACTGTAAGTTCATTGGATTCAATCAAGTCCCCCATGGAAACATCGATATCCTCTTATGGTGAGTGGAAAAGCAGTAAAGTGGATGATATGGATGGGTCTTCTCTTGATATTGCTGTTGACTCTGATAATAATGCCCACATTTCATATTATTTAGGTTACGACGGGCTAAGTTATGCTAACAATAGCGAGGGAAACTGGTCTAAAACAATTGTTGATGGTACTGAAGGTTGGCAAAATTCTATTGCATTGGATTCCAGCGGTAATGCATACATCGTATATTGGGAATCGGACAATGAGGATTTATATTACGCAACAAATATGGGAGGGAGCTGGAGCACATCAGCGATTGCATCATCAGGAAGAGTAGGCGAAGGACCATCCATCGCATTGGATTCTAACGATCATGTCCACATTTCCTTCATTAATTCTGGTACTCACTCCTCGTACTATGGTTTAAATTATATGACAAACGCTGAAGGTAGCTGGAATATAACTGCAATAAGCAATTCTCTTGGAGATTGTACTTCGATTGCGGTTGACTCCAACGATAAAATTCACATCTCACGTATTGATGGAATGACACATCTTACATATGTTACGAACGTTGGGGGTAGTTGGGAAAGATACGATCTTCTCGATGATGGCCTTGGTGAATCAGAAGAATCTTCCATTGCATTGGATTCTGAAAATAATGTATATATCGCATATAATGAAGATGATGGTGAATCATTAAACTGTATCACTAATAAAAATGGTGACTGGAATATTACGACAATAGATGATGAATGGGGTTCTAGCAACTCAATTGCGATCGACTCTCACGATAATATTTATGTTACCTATATTGTTAATAAAACCTTAAAAATAGCTAATAACGCGGGAGGTAGCTGGAATACAACTACAATCGAAACGCCTGGTAATGTGAGTTGTGCGTCTTTAGCAATAGACACCAACGACAAGATACACATTGCCTATCACGATTCAACAAATGATGCATGCATGTATCTAACTAACGCGATAATTATAGCATCGCCCTCCGCCCCTCAGAACCTCCAGGCATCTTCAAGCAATATTCAGGTTTCTCTTTCTTGGACCGCTCCCCCATCGGATGGTGGCTCATCAATAACCAATTATAAAATCTATCGATGTACATCATCTGGAGAAGAAACACTAATCGCCACCATTGGTAATCAGCTAATCTATACCGATACTAATGTTACAGTTGGTGGGAAATATTACTACAAGGTGACAGCTGTCAATGCGAAAGGAGAATCTCAATTTTCGAATGAAGTGAATGCGATAGTATTAGATTCCCCGACAAATAAAAAAATTTCAATCCATATTTCCGGGGGGTCACCATTCTCGGTGGAACCTTCAGAGCTTGTAGTGAGATCGGGGGATTCTGTCTCAACAAGTGGGTCCATATGGTTTAACAACTCGGGTTCAACGAGCTATTCTTACCATTTAGAGTCGAATGATGAGGTATATTTAGAAAAAACTAATCTTGTTGTCAATGCAGACACAAGGAACTCTTGTATCTTCGCCATTATGCCGCATGATTCATCGTCCACCGAATGGTCAATCACAATTTCCTGCAGTGATGGAAATACGACAACGATTATGTTCTCTCTAAACACAGATACATTGAGCTTTACTAATTTCAAACTCGATCAAGACGCATATTCCCTGGAAAATTATGGGGATTGGTACTCAGGTGGGCTTTGCTATGGTATGAGTGCGACATCTGTATTACTATATGAGAAACAAGATCCAGCTGATCTGTTTAACATGCCATTGAAAGAAACATATGATCTGACCTGGGATGATGCATTTTATACAGTGTGGGCATATCACATGAGCCAAATTGGGGCGAGTCCTGGTTATTTATTAGGGACGAATGAGGTTAATAATTATGATGATTTGATCACGAACCTCGACCACGGCCACCCAATGGTAATGGTATTAAAGGAACAAACCGAGGGTTGGATTCATGCGGTAGTTGCGTATGGTGTAATCGAATATGACGATAAAGCCTTCATTGCTATATATGATCCAAATTACCCATTAACTTCCAATCCATACGATGTGATAGAATCCTATGCATGGGCCACATATGATAAAGTGAGCGATCAGTTTGTTTATGACAATTATATAGAATTTGGAGCAATCTCACCCGAACCATTAACGATATCTCAACAACTTGCAGCGATTCCGGCTGGAGGATTATCTGCCATCGGTAATGGTATTTTAAATAATGTCAACAACTTTTATGAATCTACCTTAATGGCTATTTTTGCTTGCCCAGTGGATGTATTCGTAACGGATGAATTGGGGAAGAAACTTGGCATCATAAATGGAACGCAAGTTAGCGAGATTTCGGGAGGAATGATGGTTATCCTGGGTGAAATTAAAATCTTACTTCTTCCAAACGACCAACAGTATGAATTTTCCATAAACGCCTATGAAACCAGTGCATATAATATTACATTCGCGACCGCTGGAACTTCAGATGAGTTTGTGAAAATCATAGAAATTGCCCAAGCCGACATTATATATGGGGATGAAGATACAATACAGATCGCTGGCGATTTATCCTATCTTGTTGTCGTCAACTCAATGGACAGGACATACACTTTACAGATAGCTAATATATCCGGCGAAGACCCGACGGTCTTTACTCAACAAGTATCTGTTGTGGAAGGGGAGTTAGATAAATTCACCGTCCAAAATTGGACCGATCTTCAAAATCAGGAAACCGGTCCAGTCACAATGCAGATTGACAATACTGGGGATGGAATATATGAGACAACAAGAATCCTGGTCTCGGATGTGATTGATCCAGAGCAACCACCAGATCCATTTCCAACATCTTTTGTCATCATCGGAGTTGTTGCGATCGTCGCAATTGTGGCTATAGCATTGCTGGTAATGTGGAGGTGGAAGAAGTAGAAGCGGGTCTTTTTACTACTTCTCGACGTGACCAGGGTCGGGAGGTATCATTTTTCGAAGTTATCGATAATCCTGTCGCTCCTTTTTCTAAATATTAACGATAAAAAAAGATCATCCGGCAACATTATCCTGATCTGGATAATCTCACCGGATAATTGGATTTAATTACTTCTTGCCCTTCGATCCTTTTTTCGGGCTAGAACTGGTGGTTTCGGTTACTGCCGCGGAGGAAGGTTTTGAACCCCTGTGATCCGACCGATTGTTGTTCGCCGGGGGTTCACCTGCTCCTTTCTTTTTCTTCTTCATATCGCTCATATTTATCCGGTGATAATAGATAGATTAGATTTTAAAGTTAATCAAACCAGTTTAAAATGCGTTGGTCGATCATCTATACCAGACCGGCCTAATCGTTAATCTTCTCGCCCTTCGTACGCGCCCATAACGGCAGCATCCCTACCGCCGTCACCAGGCCGAGAATGGCCAATATGCCCCACATGATCCATCCGTTATCATAGGTGTCGTATAGGACGCCACCTACGAAGGTCGAGCCGAACCATCCGAACGACGTTACGAACCCGAACAGGCCCAGGTACTTCCCTCTTGCATCGTCCGGAGCCAGAAGCACCGTGAGGCTGTTGGAGACTGGTACGACTATCATTTCTCCCATGGTGATGATCACCATCGATATGGCCAGTCCGATGCTGTCCGTCACCGCCGCTATTAAAAGAAAGCCCACCGCGTACACGACCGACCCCAGCACCATGCCCATGTAGGCGTTGCGCTCGGTCAGCCAGCGGCTGATGGGCATCTGCATCAGCACGACCATGATCCCGTTCAGGGCGAACATCAACCCGATCGTGGCGGTGTCGATGCCCATCCTCTCGTTGGCATAGACGGTGTACGTGGAACCGAACTGCCCGGACATGATGTACATCGGGATGCAAACGATGCAGAAGAGGAGGAAGAAAGGCTTGATGTCCCTGATCCCCTTCCAGATGCTCTCCGTTCTCTCTTTTGGCTTGGGGACGTACGATTCGGTTATCAGCAACGCCACGATGAGCGCCGCTCCGAAGGAAATGATCGCCGAGATCATGAAGGTCAGCGAGAAGGATATCAGTATCAGGAACCCGCCGATGATCGGTCCTATAGCGAACCCCAGGTTCCAAGCGACTCTCAGCAGACCGTACGCCTCCATCCTCCTGGCCGGCTCCGTGACGTCGGCCACCATGGCGTTGTTCGCCGGGCTGAAGACGCCGCCGAAGAAGAAGCTCAGCGATAGCAGCACGGCTATGGATAAGAAATCAGGGTAATAAGTCACCTGAAGGGCCAGTAAGATGAACGTAAGGCATCTCAGCAGCATCGAGCTGACCATGACGCCCCGGCGGCCATACTTGTCCGCCAGGAGACCGCCGATCACGTTGCCCGCAGCTCCTATGACCCCCGCGACCATGAGGACGAGTCCGCCGACAGCCAGCGATATATCGAGGTCCTGCTTGAGGAACAGAAGTATGAAGGGGCTGATGAGACTGTAACCTACCCCGTCTATCAGCATCGAGACGAACAGGACCCACATGTTCCTGTCGAACCCTTTGAAGCCCAGGTTCACCATATCATCACCCGTGCTCAGGTACCGAGCCGTCTCGCTCCGCCATCAGCGCCATGCACGATAGCGTGCCATCAATGGCCGCAACGATCTCAAACATGCTCATTATCGTCTTGACTCAGACCAATATCTTTCCTTCTTTCATCACCTGCTCGCCGTCGATGAACACATCCGGCCTGAGCACCAGGCAGTCCAGGTGTATGAGCGCATGCGCGTCGTTCTCCAGGTTCATTCCGATGGCGAAATGCACTGTGCCTCCGACCTTCTCGTCCTCGAGGACGTTGCAGGACATCTTGGCGTTGGGATTGAGCCCGATGCCCAGCTCACCCAGGTGCCGGGTGTTCCTCTCCTCGTCCTTGAGACCTTTCTCCCTGGCCATCATCGCCGAGCGTTCCAGCAGGTCGTTCAGCTTTTTTGCCGTCTCCTTTCCCATGATCTCGATCGCGTAGCCTTTATCGAACCGCACCCTGACCGGAACGTCCGGCATCTCCGCGTGAGAGTCCAGATCGACCGTGCCATCGAAGACGATGACGCCTTCCGTCGTCCCGTTGGCCGGGGACACGTAGACCTCGCCGGTCGGAAGGTTGCCTCCCTGTCCTGGCAAAGTGAAGTTACCGTCATCGTAATGTCCATGGCGCCCTTCTATGCTGAACCTCATGTCCGTTCCTCCTGGGGAGGTGACCCTGATCTCCTTCCCAGCGTCGACCTTCTCCTTGAGGTTCTTAGCGTTCTTCCTGAGAGTTTGGTAATCGATCGGCACGCCGCGCTCGAAGATGTCCCTGGTGCAGCTGGGCGACCAGAACGAGCGACAGCGCTTGTCGCCTTCCAGGACCTTGTCGTAGATGTGCGAGTGCTTCTTCTCGTCCCTCCCGACATATCCGATCTGCATGCCGTAGGGGTCCTTGCCGATCCTTCCCCGGCATATCGATATGATGACGTCGGGCTCGCCCCGGATAGCATCCAGGACGGCAGGGTCGGCGAACGTGAAATTGTCCTTCTCCTCCTGTATGACCATGACCGGCTTGGCCTTCAAGCCGATGGCCTGTCCGAAAAGCTCCTGGCAGATCTCGAAGACATCGCCCCCGAGATTGGTGATTATCAGGACCCTCTCGCCTTCCTTCACCGCAAGGCATTCCGTGAGCGCGATCTTGGCCGCCTCGCGGAGCTTATCATCGTTCGCCATGATTTCCTGAGCGCGAGTGGAATTATATATGCGTTTTCAAGAAGGGATATGGTAACAGTCTGGTCGATGGGTTCCACGAAGGTCATCGGAAAGGACCGACATCAGGTGGGCGGCATTCACAAACGTCCCTAAAATCGTGGAAAACAGGGGGACTGAGGTGACCGGAACGAAACCGTTGAAAACGATCGACCTGAAAGACGTTGCGATCGTCATCTTGCTAAATTACTGTAAGCAAATTATTTAACGCTCCAGAGGCGATACCAGTGCGTTGAGCCTTCAGGATGGGAACCTTGTGCTTTTTAAATGCATTTTGACCCGCGTCGCCATTCGTGGTAATGAGTCTCTTGAGGTGGGTCTATGAAAGGTTGTCCCCGGCTCGGGACGGACGGACGGTGCAAAGGGCTGTACTACGGCTTTAAGTGCATCGAGGACAAATGCCAGATGACCGATCGCGACGCTTCCTGCATTCATTGCCTCGGAGGCGACTACTGTGACAAGTACGGCCGTTTCGGCTGCGTGGGGCCGGGAAACTGCGGCACCAAGGAAGAGTACATGTCCTTCGTCAGGAAGGCCCGTGAACGGGCCGAGTCTTACCAATAAAGTTCCTTCCTTATCCGCGGGACCATGGCCGCCAGGACCGCCTGTTCCGTCAGCGCCTTCCGGTCCAGTACATTGTTGGTCAAGATGCCGATGGCTCCGGTGCCGGATCCCTGGTCGCCCTCTTCGAACAGCTGGGCGCAGGCGTCCCCTACCGAGGAGCCGTTCCGCACCAGTTCGGCCACCGACGGCGGATAACGAAAGCCCATGCCGTGACCGACGGACTTCCGTCCCATGGCGTCGACGATGACGCAATACTGCACATCGTACAGCCCGTCCTCCCAATCACAAACCCCGGCCTCTATGCCTATCCCCAGGTCGCTCTCGCCTAAGCAGGCCATGGCCCGTTCCCCGGCGCCTATTTCGGCCTCGCTGCCCCAGGGCTGCTCGCCTACTCCGCCGCTCACGTCCACCGTCACGATCTCCAGCTGGGGGTAGAAGCGTTCGATGACGGCGCGCGCGGCCGCGGCCTTGACCGGGTTGAGGGAACCGACGCTTACCTTCAGGGG
>Ga0247841_10007431_pt1 | contig 16300 bp, 10 predicted proteins | sample LaCruzMarch2015__2_FD_192410 | JGI IMG/M metagenome (GOLD analysis project Ga0247841, IMG submission 192410) | Freshwater microbial communities from meromictic Lake La Cruz, Castile-La Mancha, Spain - LaCruzMarch2015_18m | ecosystem: Environmental > Aquatic > Freshwater > Lake | place: Spain... | reverse complement strand
GGAATTGTCATACTACCCATCCACCGGCTGGTACGCGGTATACCGGCTGACACCATCGACAAATTCAGGAAAGACCTGCCCGATTACTTTGAGATCAGAGAAGCTTCCGCGGGGAAGATGTCGCATTCCGCATCCTCCGGCAGCATCCGCATATACGGGTTGGAACCGGGGCAGGTGCTCAACCTGACCCCGCTGCCCAGCATCAGGGTCAACGATTTCCTGAAGCAAAAGCACTCTGAGGCCTACGGCAAGCTGGATGTCAGCGTAGTGCAGCATATAGTCTGCGAGAAACTACTGGGATTGCCGCCCGGGGATTCCGACAACCTGGCCTATACACCCAGCGGTGAATCCGCCGGTCGCATGGTCGACGGCGGGCAGTTCCAGTTCGCAGTCCTGCTTAATCCCATCCCGGCCAGGGCCATCAAGACGGTGGCCGACTCCAACGACCGCATGCCGCGCAAGTCGACCTTCTTCTACCCAAAGCTGCCCTCGGGACTGGCCATTTTCCGCACTGATGGAGAGATTTAAACCCCTACGGGTAATCCCTTACTCGACTACCTCATAAACCGCGCTCATGTAAGCCTGGCTCAGCGCATCCTCGAAGGTTGACCGCCGCGGTTCGCGCAGGGGGATCAGCCTGTCTACCGTTTTAGGCCGCAGTGACTCAAAAAACGCGCATTGCTTCCACATCCTGAGCAGCGTGTCCCGTGCGCCCCCGTACAGGATGTAATCGATCCTGCCGAGGTAGGGCCCGAGGACCTCCCGCGCGTGACCTTCGATGCGCGTGAAGAAATACTCCATCTGTTTCTCGCGATGCCTGGCAAAGCGGTTGGCCGACGATCCGCCCTGATGGTGCCTGGCATGCACCAGTCCTGTTCCCGCCTTGCCCGCCAGCAGCTTATTCCCTTCGAAAACTCCTACCGCGTAACGTCCCAGCCTTACCAGTATCAGTCCCAACCTCCATTCTTTCTCCAGCATGGACCTCAACGGCCCGGGTTCAAAACCACGTCGCAGGCCGGTCTCGGCCAGCGGGAATGGCGGCCAGGTAACGTAGTTCCTGCCCATCGTGTAAAAAATCACGGCGCCGGTGGGCGATCCTGCTGCTTTTTCCGCCAGCGTATCCAGCGTCTCACCACGATCCAGCGCTTGCGCCAGCATTACCTCGACCTCCGCCCTGCCCGTACCCGGCTTCACGTAAAGGGTAAAGGCCACACCCGCGTTGGACAGCTCGTCCAGCCAGCGCAGGGCATGCGGACGGTCCAGAGTGAAACGTTCGGTTACTGCCATCTCCTCATTCTACACCCATTATAGTGGCGTACCTTCAAGGACGCCCCGGCTCAGGCCAATATAGCGATGGTCACCCCGTCCCCTCCCTCACCCTGCCCGCCGGGCCTGAAGGATTTGACCAGCGCATGCGTAGCCAGCGCTTCCCGCACAACACCCCTGACCGCGCCGGTGCCGTAACCGTGGATGATGCGTACCTCCGGCAGCTGCGACATGAAGGCATCGTTGAGGTAGGCGTCAAGCGCAGATTCCACCATCTCGGCCCGCTGCCCCCGCAGGTCCAGCTCCAGCGGGGCCGGCCGGATGGTTCTCGGCCGGGCCTCCGCCCTCTCCTCCAGGTCGCCTGGTCCGGGCGCATCGAGCTTTTCCACGCCATCCAGGCGCAGGGTCAACTTGACATCGCCGACCTGCGCCTCCAGCCTGCCCTGTCCCTCGTCCACGGAGACCACCCGGGCCACCGTGTCCATGTCCTTCAGACGCACGCTGTCGCCCACCGCGATCCTTTCAGCGCCCGCCTGGTCGCCGTTGATGGCCGCCAGCCTCTCATTCAATTGCGCTGAATGCCGGTCGGCCTGTTTTGTAATATTTTCCAGCGCTTTGCGGGCCCGCTCTACACTCTCCCTTTTCCTCTGCTTCTTCAGCTCGTTATCGGCCTCGCGTATCGACCGATAGAGCCCGGCGATCTCGCTGTTCAGGTTGTCCTGTATCTCGCGCACCATCTCACGCTCTTTGCCCCGGATGCGTGATATCTCGCCCTCAAGGGCGGCGGACAGGTCGGAGGCGCGGGCCTTCTCATATTCAATCGTTTTCTGCGCCTCCGCCAGCCTCTTGCGCTCGGCCGCCAGGTCGACCATCATGGCCTCGACCTCCTGTGAACCCTTCGACATAATGCTGCGGGCGTGGCCGACTATCTCCTCCGGCAGGCCAAAGCGGGCGGCTATATTAAGGGCATTGCTGCCGCCCGGTATGCCCACGCTCAGGTGGTAGGTCGGCATCAGTGTGACCGGATCGAAATCCAGCGAGGCGTTGCGCAGCCCTTTATTAAGATGGGCATAAGCCTTGAGCTCCGAGTAATGGGTGGTCACCACTACGGCCGTTTGCTTGTTGACGAAATGCATGAGCGTGGCCTGGGCCAGGGCGGCGCCCTCGCCCGGGTCGGTGCTGATGCCCAGCTCGTCCAGCAGCACCAGGCTGGCAGGTGTTGACGTCTTAACGATGCGGGCCAGGTTGCCGATATGGGCGCTGAATGTCGAGAGCGTCTGCTCGATGCTCTGCTCATCGCCGATATCGGCGTAGACCTCGTCATAGACCGGCACCTGTGTGCCGTCGGAGCACGGTATGGGCAGGCCTGCCTGTACCATCAGCACCAGCAGCCCGATGGTCTTGAGCGCGACCGTCTTGCCGCCGGCATTGGGGCCGCTGATGATAAGCACGGAATATTCATTGCCTAACTCGACAGTAAGCGGCACTGCCTCGCCTTTGAGCAAGGGGTGCCGGGCGTTGACCAGCTTTAAAAACCGGCTTTCAGCCCCGTTGACGATCTCCGGCTCGATGGCCCTGGTTTTTTCCGCGTAGAGGGCCTTGGCCAGCGCCAGGTCCAGGCGCGCCAGTATACCGATACTCAGCCCAATATCTTCCACCGCGTCGCCCACGGCGGAACTGAGGGCGGTTATAATTCGCTCGATCTCCTGCCTCTCCTCCACTTCGAGCTGCCGCAGCTCGTTGCCCGATTCGATAGTCTCGAGCGGCTCGATGAAGACCGTGGCGCCGGTATTTGAGACGTCGTGCACTATACCCTTGAGCTCCCGTTTGGCCTCGATCTTTACCGGCAGAACATAGCGGCCGTTGCGCTCGGTGACAAGCTGCTCCTGCAGCATCTCCTGTCCCCTTTTCGACTTGACGATGGAGGTCAACGTATCCTGTAGCTGCCTACGCCTGTCCCGCATCCGCCACCTGACATCCGCCAGGTGGGCAGAGGCCGAGTCCAGCACCTCGCCGGCGGGCGAAAGGCATCTGCCGATCTCGCCCTCCAACTCCGGCAGCGCAGTGATATCCTGCGCGATGCCCCACAGGGCCGGCAGGTCAGACGACATCTTCTGCAGGCTGTTGCGGGCAATGCGGCAGGCGGCCAGCGTTTTTTGTACAAGGAGCAGAGTCAGCGGGTCGAGGGCGGCTCCTTTGCCGGCGCGTGCGGCGTCCTCCCGCACATCGTGGGCCTCGCCTATATGGAAATCCGGCCTGACGGACAACAGCCGCCTGGCCTCGGCGGACTGTTTGAGCAGAAGCTGAATGTGGTCGGCATCCGCTGTAGGCTGCAGGGCCAGGGCCAGCTCGCGGCCAGCCGCAAACGATGTGTAAGTCGCCAGCCGTTCCCGCACACGCGGAAACTCCAGCATCGAGAGGCTATTAGTGTCCATGGGGGATATTATACTATGCAATCGCGGGCGGGTTCGAAAACCCGCCCCTACATTGATTCGGCAGGGGCGTACCTTCAGGTGCGCCCGCGTCAGGTGATATCAGCTACTACAGCTTGACCACTTTTACCGCTGTGATATCCGGCACCTCGAGTATCTTCTTGATAACGGGGTCGCCGGCTGGTTCGTCCAGGGAGAGGATCATGAGCGCCTCGCCCCTGGGCTGTATGCGAGCCACCTGCATGGCTGAGATATTGACGTTGTTCTTGCCGGTGATAGTGCCCACCGCGCCGATGAGGCCCGGTTTGTCAGTGTGATAGCAGAGCATGAAGTAGCCCCCCGAGGGCACGATGTCCAGCCAGAACTGGTTGATCCTGACGATATGCGTCTCGTCCCTCAGCACGGTGCCTGCCACGTCAACCGTCCCGCCGGAAGCCACCACCTCCAGGGAGATGAGGCTGGCGTAGTTGGCCACATCGGTCTCCTTCTGCTCCGATATCTTGAGTCCGCGCTGCTGCGCGATTACACCGGCGTTGACCAGCGTGACATGCTCCTCGCTGACCGTGTCGAGAAGACCGCTGAGAATGGAGGCCTTGAGGGCGGAGGTGTCGTACTGAGCGATCTCGCCGGAGTACCTGATCTTGAGTCCCTTGAGCTGCCCGCCCATGAGCTGTCCCGCCATTTTTCCCACCACCCCGGCCACATCCATGTAGGGCTTGAGTATTTCGAGCAACTCAGTGGGGATCTGGGGCACGTTGACGGCGAACTTGGCGGGCTTGCCGTTGAGGACATCGATGATCTGGTCGACCACGTCGATGCAGACGTTGGTCTGGGCCTCCTTGGTCGAGGCCCCCAGGTGGGGCGTGACAACGACCTTATCGCTTTTAAAAAGGATGCTGTCGGTGCATGGCTCGACGGCGAAGACGTCGATGGCCGCACCGGCTACCCTGCCCTCCTCGATGGCCTTGAGCAGGGCTTCGTCGTCTATAAGGCCGCCGCGGGCGCAGTTGACTATGCGCACACCTTTCTTGAGTATGGCCATCTCTTTAGCGCCGATCATACCTTTAGTCTGCTGAGTGAGCGGCAGGTGCAGTGTGATGAAGTCCGATTCCCTGTAGAGCTGCTCAAGCGGCACCAGCGTGACGCCCAGGGACTGTGCGTATTCCTGCGAGGCGAAGGGGTCGTAGCCGACCAGCCTCATCTCGAATCCCTTGGCGCGGGCGGCCACGCCGGAGCCGACGTTGCCCAGCCCGATGATGCCCAGCGTCTTGTTGCGCAGCTCCACGCCGGTATATTCCTTGCGGTTCCACTTGCCGGCCTTGAGCTGGCTGTACGCCTGGGGGATATTGCGCGCCAGGGCCAGCATGAGGGCCATGGTATGCTCGGCGGCGGCCACGGTGTTGCCCGTGGGTGCATTGACCACTATAATGCCCTTCTGAGTGGCGGCATTGATGTCCACATTGTCGAGGCCCACACCGGCGCGGGCGATTATCTGCAGCTTGCTGCCGGCCTTGATCACATCGGCTGTGACCTGTGTCTCGCTACGCACGATGATCGCGTCATAGTTGCCGATAACGGCTATCAGTTCGTCCGGCTTGAGGCCGAGCTTGACGTCCACCTCTGTCTTGGCCTTCAGGCTTTCCATTCCTTCCGGCGCCAGCGGATCAGCTACAAGTACCTTCATGCTGTCAGCTCCTTATTCGTACTTCACCTGTAGGGGCGTACCTTCAGGTGCGCCCGGTTTCGGGCGGGTTTGAAAACCCGCCCCTACAATTTATGCTTTCTTCACCTTAATTAATGCCTTGTCCATGGCTGCCAGGACCTCCTCCATGTCCTTCTCGGTAACGAAGCCCAGGTGGCCGATGCGGAAGACCTTGCCCTTCATGCCACCCTGTCCGCCGGCGATGACGACCTTGTACTCGTCGCGCAACGTGCCCGTGAATTTGGCTACTTCCATATCTGCCGGGGCTTTCACTGCCGTCACTGTATTCGACGCATACTTCTCGTCTGCCGCAAGCAGCTCCAGGCCTTTGGACTTGACCCATTTCCTGGCCTTGTCAGCGACCCGCGCATGGCGGGCGAAGATGTTCTGCAGCCCCTCTTTCAGCATCATGTCCAGGGCAACGTCCAGGCCGAAGTAGATTGCAACAGCCGGAGTCCACGGGGTCTGGCCGTCCGGGATAAACTTTTTGGCGCGTGTGTAGTCGAAATAGAACCTGGGCATTTTAGCCTGTGAGTGCGCCTTCCAGCCTTCCTCACTGATACTGACGAAGGCCAATCCGGGCGGGACCATCCATCCTTTCTGAGAACCGGTAACCACGACATCCAGGTTCCAGGCGTCAACCTGCACATCGATGGAACTCATGCTGCTGACGGCGTCCACCAGGATGAGCTTGCCGACTTCTTTCACCACTTTGGCAATTTCCTTGAGCGGGTTGGTGGTGCCGGTTGACGTCTCATTATGCGTAACTATGACAGCCTTGACGCCGGGATTGTCCTTGAGGGCCTTTTTAACATCGTCCGGGTTCACGGCCTGGCCCCATTCATACTTAAGGGGAATAACTTCAGCGCCATAGACCTTTGCGCATTCGGCGAAGCGGTCTCCGAAGATACCGATGGAAATGCCCAGGACCTTGTCCCCGGGTGACAGTGTATTTACAACAGCTGATTCGAGGCCGCCGGTACCCGAGGTGGTGAGGATCAACAGGTCGTTCCTGGTCTGAAAGCACTGCTGCAGTTTTGGAGTTATCCGGTTCTGCATCTCGGCGAACTCCTTGCCACGGTGATTGATCATCTGGCGCCCGCCGGCTTTCAGCACCTCGTCCGGGCAGGGTGTCGGGCCTGGAATTCTCAACTGCATAGATGAGCCTCCGTATAAATTGGTCAGTAGATTATAAATTATTTGGGCTGTCAATGGAATTCAGATATGCGCAAAGTAGACTATTGAGACTTAATTGTAGGGGCGTACCTGAAGGTTCGCCCCGCGTGCCAATTCGCCCGATTATCCGGGCGGGTTTGAAAACCCGCCCCTACGATCTGACTACCTTGAGGAAGCGCCGCTTGCCCACCTTAATAATGCTGCCGTCGTCGATCTTATCCATCTCTAAATCCTCGTTAACCGTCTTTCCGTTGATTTCGACGGCGTTCTGCTCGAGCAGGCGGCGTGCCTCGGAGCGGCTTTTAGCCAGCCCGGCGCGCGATATCTCTGCGGACAGGAGGGCGGTGGACCCGATGGCGATTTTAAGGACCGGTATATCGTCCGGGACTTCCTTATGCTGGACCGTGCGGGCGAACTCTTCGGCCGCCTCTTCGGCGTCCTTAACGCTCCAGAAATCCTTTACCAGCTCATGGGCCAAACGCTTCTTGACCGTCATGGGATTGAGGCGCCCGTCGGCCATTCCCGCATTGAAATGCTCGATCTCGTCATCCGGCACATCGGTCAGCAGCTCCAAATACGGCATGATCATGCTATCGTTGATGGACATGGTCTTGCCGAACATTTCGGCCGGCGGGTCGGTGACGCCGATATAGTTGCCCAGGCTCTTGCTCATCTTTTGCTGCCCATCGGTGCCGACCAGCAGGGGCATGAGGAAGACCTGCTGCGGCTTCTGCCCCACCATCTCCTGGAGCTGGCGGCCCACCATGCAGTTGAAGACCTGGTCGGTGCCGCCGAACTCGACATCCGATTGGATCATGACCGAGTCGTAGCCCTGCATCAGCGGGTAGAGGAACTCGGTGATGGCGATGGGGTGCCCTTCGGCGTAGCGGCGGGCGAAATCCTCGCGCGCTAAAAATTGCGCCACGGTGAACTTACTGGATAGTCTGATGATGTCCTCCAGGCCAAAGATACCTTTCTCGAACCAGGGGCTTTGCCAGCGCACCTCGGTCTTGTCCTTATCCACTATCTTGAAGAACTGGTCCATGTAGGTCTGGGCGTTGGCCTTGACCTGTTCAGCCGTGAGCATGGGGCGGGTGGCCGAGCGTCCCGTGGGATCGCCGATGCGGGCGGTCCAGTCCCCCACGATGAGCACTACCTGGTGGCCGAGCTGCTGGAACTGGCGCAGCTTGCGCAGCCCGACCACGTGGCCCATGTGGATATCGGTGAAGCTGGGATCGAAGCCCTGCTTGAGTCGCAGCGGCCGGCCGGACTGCATCATCTTTAGCAGCTCGTCCTCGTTGATGATCTGGGTCACACCCCTTTTAAAGAGCTTTTTGAGGTCTTTATCAGATAGTCTTTTCATATTTTACCTTTTCCCTTACATGTCATGAGTCAGTTCCTCGCAATGACACGTTATTCAAAATATCTTTCGCCATCTGAGTATCCCTTGCCATTTGTTCCTTCAGCTCTTCCGCGCTGTTGAACCTCATCTCGTCCCTCAGCCTGGCGACCAGCTCAACAAATAGTCTCTTATCGTAGAGGTCGCCGTCGAAGTCCATTATATATGTCTCGACCAGGCGCTTGAGCCCATCGAAGGTAGGGCGCACACCGATATTGGTCACCGAGTTCAGCCTCCGCCGTCCCAGGCGGGCGATAGTGGCATAGATGCCGTCCCCGGGCATGGCCTGTTCCGGCTGCATACTTATATTGGCCGTGGGGAATCCGAGAGTGCGGCCGCGCCGGTCGCCCTCGACCACCCTACCCTCCAGGCTGAATCGGCGCCCCAGCATCTTCCCTACCTTATTTATATCCCCTTCCGCCAGCAGTTTGCGGATGGCGCTGCTGCTGATAACCTCGTCCCCCAGCCTGGCCGGCCTGACCACCTCGACGCGGAAATCGAGCTCTTCTCCTACCTTGCGGAGGTAGTCCGGGTCACCCAGCCGGTGATGTCCCAGGGCGAAATCCGGCCCTAATACCAGGCCATTCATATTGAGCTGTTTTTTCAACAAAAGGACGAACTCGCGGGCAGAAAGGCCGGCCACGTCACGGGTAAAGGTCACCGGCACGACCAGGTCCACGCCGGCCGCCTTTAGCAGCCGGGTGCGTTCCTGCAGCGTGCAGATCCAGGGTATGGCATCCCGGCGGCCCAGCACCTTCTCGGGGTGGGTGCGGAAGGTGACCACGCCGGCCGGGCAGCCCTTCTCGCGGGCGCGCTCCACCAGGTGGTCCAGCAGGTGCAGGTGGCCGCGGTGCACACCGTCGAAAACCCCGATGGTCAGTAGTGTAGGCCGGCCGGGGTTATGACCGGACAGCTCCTTTTCAATATTCATATTATTTTAAATTATCACTGCGAGCCGAATGCGTGGCAAGAAACGAAACAATCTCATCACGTGGACGATATTTTAACACTTACAGTGGAAGCGGGCATAATATCATCGGCGACGGCAATTTTACAGTACGATTTTCCCCACCCTGCACTTTGTGGCCCAGTATCTCTCACACTGATATAATAGGTTGAATGGCTGTATCTATAGCAAATACCGGCCCTACGTGAGAACCGATTAAATGCCCTTTAAGGCCAACTCAGGAGATATCAATTATGATTAGTAATTTGTTGCGGCAAGCATCCTCCGGTGTAACGGTCCTGGTAACAACGTTCATATTGTGTATGGCTATATCACCCTGGATGGCTCAAACGGCACTCGCCGATACTTCCGTCGCGTGTGGTATCTCCCCGTCCATTCTGCCCGCCGGCACAGTCGGCACCGCTTACTCTGCCACGCTCCAGGCCGGCGGTGGAACAGAGCCGTATACATGGACGGTCATAGGCGGGGCTCTGCCAACTGGCCTGGCGCTCAACAGCGCCACCGGCATCATATCCGGAACGCCCTCTGCCGCCCAGACTTACAGTTTCATCGTTCGGGCCGACGATAGTGCGTCGCACTATTGCACCATGTCGATATCCATCCAAGTCAACTCGAATACGCCGGCCGACAACCTATCCATAGTACAAACTCTAATGATCAGCAATGCCGACAGCCTTACACTTTCCAGTGGTGTCCTGCCCACGACGAAAGAGTTGGCCAGCTCGGACGGGCGCATCAGGCTCAAGCTTGACGCAGGGACAACTATCAACCTGCAGGGCCAATCCCAGCTTGGGGCTGCGGCAGAATCCAATCCACCCGCCTCCACTGATAATTCGACAATGGTACGCGCTTACAGCTTCATCCCTTCCGGAGCAACCTTTTCACCGGCGGCAACCATGACGCTCAAATACGAGACGGCCTATCTGCCGGCCGGCGTTTCGGAATCCGGCCTCTACATCGCATTCTGGAACGGCAGCGCCTGGGAGAAGCTGACCTCCACCGTGAACACGAGCACAAAGGAGGTATCGGCTCAGGTAACCCACTTCACCATCTTCACTATCAGGTACTTGCCTCCAACCACGACTGCTACAACCACCACGACTACGACGACTACGACCACCACTACCACTGCAACTCCCACCACTATTTCGGCCAACGTTCTGGGCACCAGTTCTTCGTTCAGCACCAGCGGCGGGACTGTGCCCTCTACCACCAGTCTCAGCAGTTCCAACGGCAAGATGAACATCAGCCTGACAGACAATACCACCGTAAGCCTTCCTGCCGGCAGCCAGCAGATCACGGTGATCCAGCTGGCCACTACTCCGGCTCCTCCGGCAAACAGCAAGGTCATCGAAGCCTACGCCTTCGGCCCCGCTAATACCGTCTTCAACCCGGCCGCATCGGTCACCATAAAATATGATCCGGACAGCCTTCCCTCGGACGTCCAGGAATCCAACCTCTACCTTGCCCTGCTGGAGAATGCCGACTGGTTGGAGGTCCCCTGCACGGTCAATACCCAGGCAAAAACGGTGACCGCACAGGTCAGCCATTTCTCCACATATGCTCTTTTGGGCAGGGTAACGGCCGCAACTTCAACTCCTGCGACATCCACCACACCGGACACAACTTCTTCGACCCCGCCGGCTTTCAGCACCTCGGACCTGTCGGTCATCCCCGAGTCGGCTAAAGCAGGTGAGGCGGTTACTGTGTCCATTCGCGTGGTCAACGGCGGCACATCCGAGGCCACCAAGACCGTCGTATTGAAACTTAACGACCAGGTTGAGTCCCAAAAGGACGTGACGCTGGTACCCGGCAAATCGCAGGTGGTCAGCTTCAACGTGGTTAAATCCGAGTCGGGCCAGTACAGGGTCAGCGTCGACGGGCAGAGCGCCAGCTTCAGCGTAACAGCAGCAGCAGGCAGCGAGGCCCCCTCCGGCATGGCCATACCCATACTTGTAATCATTATTGCGGGCGGCCTGCTGATCATCGTGCTGGCTGTCATACTCATTATGAGGCAGAGATCGTCGGGGTATTGACGTTAAATCCTCAATACCAAATACTAAACTCTAAACAAGCCCGCTCGTGTCCTGTCATTGCGAGGAGCGCAGCGACCAAGCAATCTCAGCATATATCGTCTTCGAATCCAGGGATTGCTTCGCGATCGCTCGCAATGGCGATGTAATTACCGGGCGCATCTGAAGGTGCGCCCCTACATTATGTTATAATTTCCTTTAATTTATTACGCCGATGTTGTATATCTATATACTCCTTATCCTCGCCTCGTACTTCCTGGGCGCCATCCCTTTTATGATACTCATCGGCCGCATGCGCGGTGTGGACCTTTCCAGGGAGCCGGATCTGCATCACGCGCTCTGGTACAACGTCGGCCGGCCCTGGGGTATACTCGGTTTTTCACTCGACATACTCAAGGGCGTAGTCCCGGTGCTGACCGGCTTTCTCCTGGGCTTCCCTCTGACGGTCAATGCGCTGGCAGGTCTGGCCGCCCTCTGCGGCCAGATGTGGCCGGTATTCCGCAAGTTCGACGGCGAACGCGGCAATACCGTCAGCGTGGGCATCAATTTCACGCTCAGCTTCGTCTACGGAGTCCCTGTTATCTTCCTTATCGCCCTGGCCATCGCCGTGGCCGGCTTCTTTGTCCGCACCACCCTGCGCTGGAAGGCCAGCGGCAGCAACCTCGACCAACGCCTGCGATTGGGCGGATCACCCAGCCTGGTCTTCCCGCTGGCCGTGATCATCGGTTTCGCCTCCTGCCCGGTCAGCTCGGCTATTCTCGGCCAGCCGCTCGATATGACCCTTGCTTTCACAGGCGTGGTTGCCCTCATTCTCATCCGCCGCCTGACAGCAGGGCTGAGGGCCGACCTGCGAGGCAGCAGCCGACCCTGGGGTATCATCGTCAACAGGCTGCTCTTCGACAGAAGCGAACGATAAAGCATAAATGTCATTGCAAGGAGCACAGCGACAAAGCAATCTGTAGGCCCCGTATTCTTATGGAGATTGCTTTGCTATCGTCCGCAATGACATTATAGAAGGATCGCCACGCCTTCGGCTCGCAGCTTCAGCTCACCGCAATGGCAGCGTAAAAATGCAATAACCGAGATAAGTCTTTGCCCCCCCTTATATATATAAGGTAATATTGATACTGATAGACCGGCGGGAGAGAATGCATTGGCAGCGCAATCAGGAAAAATTAAGGTCATCATAGCGGACAAGCAACCGCTCTTCCGCAAGGGAGTGGAATTCTTCCTCAAAGAGGCCGCGGATATCATTATCTGCGCCGAGGCCAGCAGCGAAGCCGAGCTGGTGACCAGGGTGGTCAACGAGATCCCCGACGTGGTGCTGTTGGATATCAGCCTGGCCAGCGACGGCATGGAGCTGGCGCGCATGGTCAAACAGCACGTGCCCAGCGTGGCCGTCATCGTCATAGCGCCCGCGCCCAACGACGAGGGCCTCTTTATGGCCATCAAGGCCCGCGCAGCAGGCTACGTCAGCCGCGATATTTCCTCCGATGAGTTGATCAACATTGTCCGTCGCGCCTCGCGGGGCGAGTATCCGCTCAACGACAGCTTCCTCTCGCAACCCAAAGTGGCCGCCCAGGTGCTGGAGCAGTTCCAGGACTTCTCCTGGGGCAAGGGCGTGGAGACCTTCGTATCGCCGCTCACTCCGCGCGAGACCGAGATACTCAACTACATGGCCAAGGGCTACCTCAATAAGCAGATCGCCGGCATGCTGGATATCAGCGAGCAGACCATTAAAAACCACGTCACCTCCATACTGCGCAAGCTGGACGCCAACGCCCGCACCCAGGCCGTCATCACAGCGGTCAGAAGGGGCATCATAAAAATATGATCATATCCCAAATAAGTATAGAAATCCTAAATACTAATATCTAAACTCTAAACAATGTCAAAATCCAGATTATTATATTTGAGTTTTGATATTTGAATTTGTTTAGGATTTAGAGTTTATAATTTAGAGTCTATTTAAGGTATTTAAAACACTTGTACTATTTATGTGGAAATATTATGTCATTCCCGTATCTGAGTGCTTGACAAAGGGATATAAAGGGCTTAAATTGTCAATATGAGGATATACTTATATCTGACAGGTGTCCTTGCGCTTTTTATCGCCGCTTTCCCGGCACTGGCGCCTTGGTCCGTTGATGGGCAGGGCTGCGCCGGCGGCAAGTGCGGCGTGACCACTACGTTGACCCCTAACTCCGGACCCACCGGTACTCAGGTTACCATACTGATCGAGAGCGGCACCTATCCGCTGGACGGCAAGTACGAGATATGGTGGAGCAAATCGGCCACGATGGTAGGCGGCAGCGCCGACGGTGATAACAGCGACCCCACGGCAGTCAAGCTGGCCGAGGGCTGGAACGAACGGCTCAAACAGTCCATGAGCCTAAGCCTGAGCGTACCCCAGGCATCCAACGGCACCCACTACTTCCACTATATCAAGGCGGGACGCGCTTCCCAGATGCTCAACTTCGCTTTCAACGTTACACCCGGCCTGGCCTGCAAAGACGATAAGGTCAGGCCTCGCTCCACCACCAACCTCACCGGCAGCGGCTTTCCTCCCTCTGATAAGATACAAATCTACATCGACGGCGAGCCGCTGGACCTTTCCCTGGAGTCCGATACCACAGGGTGCTTCACCGCCAGCCTGCCCGTGCCCGACCTGATGGCCGGCACGCATGTGCTCAAGGCCACCGCTAAAAAGATGTTCAACCAGGAGGCAACACTGAGGTTCAAGGTAGTGCCCTATATAACCGTAGAACCTACCATACCGCTGGTTGGCAAATCGGCCACGGTCAGCGGCTACGGCTTTGCCTCGTCCAGCGAGGTTTCCGTCAAGTACGATGACGCCGTGGTCACCTCCTCGCCCACCTCCGATAAAAACGGGCGCTTCACCTACAATTTCACCGTGCCGGAAACTTCGGCCGGAAAGCATACGCTGGTGGCCACCGACCGGGCCGGCAACATTGCCAACTGGGATCTGCCGGTGGAGAATAACCCTCCTTCCGCGCCCGCCCCCATCTCGCCCACCACCGACCGCTTCGGCGTGATAGGCGGCCAACCGGTGATCTTTAACTGGATGGCGGCCAAGGACGACAGCGGCACAGTGCTCTACACCGTGGAGGTGGCCGACAACCTCAACTTCTTCCCGCTCATGCCCGGCATGCGCCGCAGCGGCCTCACCGAGACCAACATGACCATTAATATAGAGCCCGGCACCTATTACTGGCGGGTGCAGGCCGTGGACGCCTCGGGCAACAAGAGCAAGTGGGCGCTTTCACCCTATGCCTTCCAGGTGGGGCTGATCAACCTCTGGGTGGTGGCCGGCGCCAGCCTCATACTCATCATCATCTTCATTTTGCTGCTGCGCGCGTTTATACAGAGGGTGCGCGGATACTATTATTAGAAATCCTAAATACCAGATCCTAAACTCTAAACAATTTCAAAATTTAAATTTCTAAAGATTAGGAAATTATATATTTGAATTTGTGTGTGGAACGCACACTCTTGACACGGTATGTTATACTTAAAATCAAGGCAAGGTATATCCTTGTCTCTTGTGCATTGGGAATTTTGCATCAAAGGAGGTGATGTGCAACGAGAAAAGCCGCGGCGGCCCGTATGCGCCGGCGTGGCAATCAATTAAACTTCGCCCTGGTCCCGGGGCATAGCGCCTGACACGAGGGGGACAGCCGCAGCCGGGCCGGCTCTTAAAATGCCTGCAGGGCAGCTTGCGCCATAGCGGCGGGAGTTGCCTGGAAAAACCCTCCCGCAAGAGGTCGAAAATTTTGCGGGCAGGTTCCCGGACGGATAGACCCGGGGCCGTAAAACAGCCCTGAGAGGGTTTACCGGGTTTAAAAAAATCAGGAGGAATAATGAAAACAAGGTTTCCAAGCATTCTTGGAGTTTTCGCAGCTATATTGATGGTTGCCTCCTTCGTGGTCCCCATGAACATTGCAGCGCCGGCAGCGGTATCTGCAGACCCGGGCATCATGAAGTGGGACACCGTCCTCACACCGGGAGCGTTCCCGGGAAAGAACGACATACTCAACGACTACACCCCCCTTGGTCTAGATATACCACGGGGCAGCGAAATAATAGACATGGCTGTCGGCAACGATGGCATCACCTATGCCTGGATCGTCAAGGCCCCTGGCCCCGGACCTCTGGCTGCTGTCCAGGGTCTGAACCAGATATACTACAGCAACTCGATGGGCATCGGAGCCCTGCAGACCAAAGAGTTGGGCCTGCTCCGGGCACCAGGCTTTGTGCTTTCTCAGCTTTACCAGGTTGCCATTGCGCCGGATGACCCCAAGATCATCGCGGTCACCGCTTCTGCTGCTGCTGCGGCTGCCCCAGTCACCGGCCCCACCAGGATCTATATAACCAGCGATGCGGGCGCCAACTGGGATCTGGCCTTTGCTGGCGGGCTAGCGGTCAATGAATACATCCGCGACCTCGACATCTCCCTAGACTACGGCGGCAAGCGCGATATCGGCTTCGTCACCGCTAACGGCCTCGGTGGGGGCAATTGGCAGGTAAGGGCATCCTCGGGCTTCGGCACGTGGAATGTACAGGCCGCCCCCATGGCTGGTATCGATTACTACGCCATCAAGTTCTCCCCGACCTATAACGCCGACTCCTCGGTGGCGCTGGTCTATGCTACTGCTGCAGGCGGCGCCGCTGGCACCGGCACCTTTTACAACGTAGCTTTGCGGGACCTCAACGCGAATACCACCCTTCAGTATGCTTTCACCACTCCCGCAAATGGTATCGAGGTGGTCAATCCTTTAGTTATAAATCAAGGGAATTCACCTTTCATCTCAAATCTCCAGAACGTCTCCCTGGCACTGCCGTCGGACTTCTCCGGGCAGTCCTCCTCACTGCGCAGGGCTTACATCAGCCTTGATAACGCTACACACAACGCTGCCAATACCGCCAACGGTAACAGCGGCATATACCGAATGGACGATACCACCGTGTATATGCTGATGGACACCACCACCACTGCCACCAAGAACATCTATTCCATCGCCTACTTCGGCACCTATGCCTCGGGCAAGCTGATAGCAGGCGAACGCTTGGGCTTCCCCTGCACGGCGACCGTGCCCACCTGGTTCACGGACTCGCCGACCACCTGCCCCATCCCCTGCTGGTACCCGGCACTTAAACCCACCACCGGCGCTGCCGCCCAGGGCACCTGTGCTGTCGGCAGCCAGACGGGCAATGGCGCAGCCATCGTAGGCTGGAACGCCGACGGCTCACTGGCCGTGGTCTCCACCGGCTCGCACCCTTCTTTGCCAACCAACACTCCGCTTA
>Ga0247841_10007430_pt1 | contig 16303 bp, 17 predicted proteins | sample LaCruzMarch2015__2_FD_192410 | JGI IMG/M metagenome (GOLD analysis project Ga0247841, IMG submission 192410) | Freshwater microbial communities from meromictic Lake La Cruz, Castile-La Mancha, Spain - LaCruzMarch2015_18m | ecosystem: Environmental > Aquatic > Freshwater > Lake | place: Spain... | reverse complement strand
GGAGGGAAAGTAGATGATAAATCTATTAGTTCTGAAGAAGCAATGAGCTTGTGGGGAAAATATTCACCTATAGCTATGGGTAGTCTTTTGATGGCCAGGGTAGGAGATCTGGACCGCAAAGAACGAACAAAAGACAGGGATAAAGAAAGGGCTCTTGAAGATTTACTTTAGTCATAAAATGAAGATAAAAATTCCCAGCTCAAAACTGGAAATAGTTGTTTTGTTTGCGGCGCTGCAGTGATGATTTTAGAATTGTTGGGTTCGCGGATTCATGGATATTTTTTATCAACAATTGACACCTTTTACTATATAATTTAAACTGTATATTAGTTTAAACCTAATATACAGTACGAAATATGCCGAAAAGAACGAAAAAAGGAGAATATTTAGACATTATATTGAGATCAAAAAAAACTGTCTTTTCAACAAAAGACATTCTTTTGCTTTGGGGTGGCGCAAAAATCGGTTCAGCCCAAGTCAGACTTAGTTATTATGTCAGAAAGGGAAAGCTTGTTCGAATTCGCAAAGGGCTTTACGCCAAAGATAAAAATTACGATAAATATGAGTTAGGCGCCAATATTCTCCGTCCGTCCTATATAGGTTTTGAGACCGTCTTGGCCTCAGCCGGAATAACATTTCAATATTACGGGCAGATTTTCATTGCTTCATATATAAAAAGAAGCGTAATTTGCGACGGCCAAGAGTATTGTTTTAGAACAATTAAAAGAAATATTTTAATTAATCCGAAAGGCATTGACCAAAGTAGCGAATACTCAATCGCCACTAAGGAAAGAGCATTCTTAGACACAATTTACAGAAGTAAAGATTATCATTTTGACAATTTGTCGTCTTTGGACTGGGGTAAGGTTTTTGAAATTTTGCCAATCTACGAAAACAAAAAAATGGAAAGAAAGGTAAAAGAATATTATAAATATCACAAAGCTGACCAGTAAAAAATATCTATGACACTAAACGCATCAGCGCATAAAAACATTTTGCTTCAGATTTTACAGGATATTTATTCGGATAGTTCCGTTGGACCATTTTTGGGTTTTAAGGGTGGTACTGCCGCTTATTTGTTTTATGGGCTTGATCGCTTCTCTGTTGATCTGGATTTCGATTTGCTTGATATGGAAAAAGAAGACTTCATTTTTGATAAAATTGAAAAGATAATAAAAAAATACGGCATAATTAAAGAATCAAAAAAGAAAAAGTTTAATTTAATTTTTATTCTTTCCTATCAACAAAAGATTGAGAATGCGCCAAATATTAAGATCGAAATTAATCGCAGAGATTTTGGATCAAAATATGTTCCGAAGTCATACATGGGAATTTCTATGTTAGTTATGATTCGGGAAGATATGTTTGCCAATAAATTGATGGCAATGTACGAACGATTAGGAAAAACAAATCGCGATATTTATGATGTTTGGTTTTTTGCTAGAAATAATTGGCAGATCAATAAAGAAATAATAGAAAATAGAGCCAAAATGCCCCTTAGAGAATTTCTGCAAAAATGTGTTAGTGGTCTAGAAAAATTTAATGATCATAATATTTTGGACGGCATAGGCGAATTATTAGATTTGAAGCAAAAATCTTGGGCAAGAAACAATCTTAAAAAAGACGCTATTCTTTGGCTCAAGGTAATATTGGATAATAAAGTTAAATAAGGTTTTTCAATCATAAAGTCCACGTACTTTATGGCAAGTCCTGTCCCAGGCATTTTTTTATGAAATTAAAAGTTGCGATTAATCCTCTCTGGAATATCTATCTTGGATAGTTTTTCGCTCTTATAGAATACTTAATTAGAAAAGTATTATGAATGAGTTAGTAAAAAAATATTCTCTTGTTGTTGGTCTTATAATATTTTTCTTTATTTTTGTTGCATTTTATAGCCTTCTTTACATAAATAATCAGAACCAGTTTTCTATTCTGGCTCAATCGTTTATTGAGGGAAAAACAAATTTTTCAGAACAATTATACGACTCCGCTGTCTTTAATGGTAAATATTATTGGCCGCTTGGTCCATTTCCAGCTATCCTGTTAATGCCAATGGCATTAATTGGTCGTTTTTTTAACATCTTCCCATATCAGGCATTTTTGCAAATTCCTCTTGGGTGGTGTATTTTTTTCGTTTGTTTCAAAATCTCAAAATTACTCAAATACCCTACTATTGATTCTCTTTATTGGGCATTCGCCCTTTGCTTCTCAACGTCTTTAATTGGTGTATTGTTCGTTACTGAAAGTTGGTATTTCTCTCAAGTTATATGCTTTTTATTAGCTCTTTTGCTTATATTGGAACATTCAACAAAAAAACGGTACTGGCTTATGGGCCTGTTGGTTGGTTTGTTGTTAGCAACTAGAGTGACTGCTGCTATTCCCGCTTTCTTGTTTGTTTTTTTGTCTATGATATTTTTACCGAAAATCACAAAGAATAATAGTCAGAACACTCTTGTTTCCAAAAAAAATCAGCTTCTTCACGCGCTAAAAAACTGTTTTTCTAAAGAAAGCTTATCAAAAATTATACAATTACTGGTTCCGTTGACAATAATTATCATTTTATTAAGTATTTATAATTATGTTCGTTTTAACAATTTTTCTGAATTTGGATACACAAAACAAGTTATTGTTTCTACTGAATCATTGGTTGTTGCAAGAAATTATGGAGTTTTTAGTTTATTGCACATACCGGGAAATATTTATTACTCTCTATTAAGTATGCCTTTGCCAATTTTCAAAGATGGTATATCTCATGTTTTAAAATTTCCATTCATCGCTATGAATCCCTGGGGAATGAGTGTTTTTGTCACTTCTCCATATCTATTTTATCTATTCCTAATAAAATACAAAGACAGATTATCTAAAATATTATTAATTGTTATTATTATTGGACTTATTCCTATATTCACCTACTTTGGGATTGGTTTTAAGCAGTTTGGATATAGATATTTCTTAGACGTAATGCCATTTGTCTTTTTACTTCTTATAACCGGCTATTCTTTAAAAAACCGTGTTCTCTCTAGAGGATTTAAGTCACTAATAGTAGTTTCTGCATTTTTAAATTTATATATGTTATTTTTCTTTTACCTTCCACATATTATATGAATAATTTTATTGCCAAAAATCATCAAAAAGTAATTGTTGTTTTGCCGGCGTATAACGCTGAGAAAACTATTGCAAAAACTTATTCAGAAATTCCAAAGAATGTTGTTGATGAAATTATCATGGTTGATGATTTTAGTTCTGATAAAACAGTCAAAATAGCAAAAAAATTAAAAATAAAAATATATTTGCACAAAAAAAATAAAGGATATGGCGCTAACCAAAAGATGTGTTACGACCACGCCTTAAGTATGGGTGGAGATATTATTGTTATGCTACATCCCGATTATCAGTACGATCCTAAATTAATAAAATACCTTGTTGAATACATCAAGAATGGTTATTTTGATGTTATGCTTGGGACAAGAATCAGAACCATGAAGGAAGCAATTGAAGGTGGTATGCCTAAATATAAATATTATTCTAACCGTTTTTTGACCGCTATTGAAAATTTGGTTACCGGTCAAAATCTTGGCGAGTGGCATACTGGTATGAGGGCATACAGAAGAGAGGTCTTGGAGTCAATTGAATTTAAGAAGCTTTCTAATGACTTTATTTTTGACACTCAGGCTCTATTTAGAATAATAAAAAAAGGGTATCGAATTGGCGAAATCCCTGTTCCTATCAAATACTTCCCCGAAGCCTCAAGTATAAATTTCAAAAGATCGTTAAAATATGGAGTATGTACTCTCGCCGAATCATTTAAGTACTTATTTTATAATCTATTTAAGTAATGGCTAATTTCAAACCATTAAAAAACTATCTTTTGTATTTAATAGATCAATTGATAGAAAAATATAATATAGAAGGTCCTTTTCTTGATGCAGGTTGTGGGATAGGCGATATTTCGCTTCATCTTGCCCAAAAGGGATGGTCAGGAAAAGCAATTGATCTATATCAACCCTCACTTGAAGTCGCAACTAATTGCCTATCAAAATACAAAGATCGGATAATTATCGAAAAACAAGATATTTTATTAGAACAAGCAAAATACAAAACAATAATTGTGTGTGATGTCTTGGAACACATAAAAAAAGACCACGAAATCCTTCAACACTTGTCGTCATTGATGAACAAAGAATCAAAAATAATAATTTCTGTTCCAATTTTCATGAAAGAGTGGCGCTGGGACGACAATTTTTACGGCCATATCAGAAGATATGAGATTAAACGGTTGGAAAAAATAATTAATGAGAGTCATTTGAAAATAGTTGAAATTTGGGATTTCACTTTTCCTGTTTTTTGGTTTATGCGAAGGGTTTACACTCGCTTTCTGAAAAAATCCATGACTTTAACAAAAAAACAGAGAATACTTACTCTGCAAAGTGCATCACACAATGCATGGGGCAATGGAAAAATCTTTTATTTAATTGAAAATTTTCCTGTTTGGAAAATAATATTTTTTCTACAAAGCAAATTTAAGAAATATCTGCTTGGATCAGAATGTATTTTATTGGCTGAAAAAATTATATAGATAGATTGTATAACTCATCTTATTGTTCCTTCCGAAATGCCTATTCTAACCGACTTCTTCGCTTCGCGCCAGTAGAATATTTAATTGGAAGAGCACTATAATCTAAATGCAATTAGCAAATAAAAAGACTGTTTTCATCATAATAGGAATTCTGTTACTGCTTTTTTTAATTCGCATACCTCTTTCGTCGTCTCTAACTGAAAAGAGTGATTTCCGTTATTGGCAAACGTGGAGTGATGTTTTGGTTCAAAAAAATGGATTCGCTAATATATATGAGAAAACATGGTGCGATCGTTCCCCTTCAATGCTTTACCTTCTTTGGGGATTAGGAAAAGCTCATCAGATTTTTCCTCATCTTTCATCAGAAATAATTTTTAAGTTACCTGCTAATTTGTGTGATTTTTTGATCACGCTTTTTATTTTCTTTCTCGCAAAAAAAAGACTTGGCACAAATAAGGCATTTTTACTTTCTATCTTGTATTTTTTAAACCCCATAACATTCATCAATTCTACTTTCTGGGGACAAATGGAAGCAACTTTTACATTAATGATTATTCTTGGGGTTTATTTTCTTGTTAAAGAAAAATATAATTTATCGCTTTTTATTTTAACCCTGTCTTTTCTGTTCAAGCCATACAGTATTGTTCTAGTGCCAATTGTTTTCTTCTGGATTTTCAAAGAATATTACAAAAATAAGAATATCAAGTTTTTAATAGAAAAAAGTTTCTGTGGAATTTCAACTATAATTGGAAGTGTTTATTTCCTTCATCTTCCTTTTGTTTGGAAAAATATTTTATATGCTAATAGTTTTGTTGAAAATATTTCCGCGCCGCTTGTTCTATTTTGGCAAAGAATAAAATTTGCAATGGACGCTTACCCTTACATTTCTGTAAATGCTTTCAATTTTTGGGGAATTTTCGGATTTACCATAAAAGACAACTCTATGTTTATTGGTCTATCTTATAAGTCTTGGGGATTAGTACTTTTTGGCATTTGTTTCTTGTTGATACTTTCATTGATTTGGCTTTCTAGTCTAAAAAATAAAGTATTTGTCGCCTTTTTGACCAGCACAATGCTAATGTTGTCAACAGCCATATTCTTGACCAGAGTTCACGAAAGACACCTATGTCCGATTTTCGCTTTAACGGTTATATCTATGGTCTATTTGAGCAAGCTTTGGAGGTTTTATTATTGGCTCTCATCTATCCATATCATTAATCTGTTTCTTTCATTTTCACTTCTTTCTTTGGGAATAAATTTGTTTTTCCCTTCACTTAGAGTTGCTTTTTCATTAATCGCTACTGTTCTGACTTTTTATCTTTTTTGGATATCGCTCGACCGGTTTAGTGTTTTTAAGCATCTTAAAAACACCTTAGTAAATTATTATAGAAAATTTTCATGAAAAGCATATCTATTTTCTTTCCATGCTACAACGAAGAAAAGAACATTGCGACATTGGTAGAAAAAACCATACGAACAATAAGTCAATTTTCTGACAACTATGAAATTATTATTGTAAATGATGGGAGCAAGGACAAAACCAGTATAGTAGCTAATAATCTTGCTCTTAAGAATAAAAATATCAGAGTTATTAATCATCTAAAAAATCGAGGATATGGGGCAGCGCTAAAATCAGGATTTTCAAACTCAACCAAAGATTTGATTTTTTACACAGACGGAGATGGGCAATTTGATATTCAAGAGATTGAGAAATTACTTCCACTGATTGAAGATTATGATATTGTAACGGGATACAGAATGAATCGTCGAGACAATATTTTAAGAAAACTTAACGGTTTTTTGTGGACAAAATTAACCACCCTTGTTTTTGACTTTAAGGTCAGAGATGTTGATTGCGCTTTCAAGCTTTATAGAAAAAAAGTGTTTGACGGCATGGAGTTAGAAAGCGAAGGAGCTTTTTTAAACACAGAGATTTTTGCTAAAGCTCGTAAAAATGGATTTACCATCAAAGAAATAGGGGTTCATCATTACCCTAGATTAGCAGGTAAACAAACTGGCGCTAAATTGAAAGTTATTATTAGGGCTTTTTATGAATTATTTAAATTTAGAAAAAAGATTAAAAAGAGTTTTTGATCTATTCTTATTAAAAAAGACAGGAGTGCTTTGGGTGTTTGTATTGATTTTTATCGGTTCGTTAATAATTCAGATATCATCGCCAAATTTATTAGGTCATGATGATAGTTATTTTTATATTAAAATAGCTGAGCTAACAAAAGGGCATGGCGGTTTATATCACGAATTTCCCTGGCTATATTACACTACCTATAATCATCATTTTAAGGGACTTCATTTTCTTTCCACGCTTCTTTTTATTCCTTTTACATATCTCGGTAATCTAATAATAGGCGCAAAGGTAGCAACCGCTTTCTTTTTTGCCTTAGTAATGGCTCTTTTCTATTTTATTCTAAAGAAGGTCAATATTCGGCATACTTGGTTTTGGGTGCTGTTTTTATTGGCATCTTCTTATAGTTTTATATTTAGGATGCATCTGAGTCGTCCGTTGAGCATATCTTTATTTTTTTTGCTCCTTGGGTTCTATGCGTTGATTAAAAAAAAGTATTGGCTTTTATTTATTGTCTCGTTTTTTTATGTTTGGGCTTATGATGGTTATTTGATAATTTTATTTTTTAGCATTCTTTATTGTCTGGTATGGTTTTTGACCAATAGAAAAATACACATCAAGTCGTTTTTGGTTTGTCTTTCTGGTGTCCTTTGGGGCACAATCATTAATCCTTATTTCCCAACTAATCTAATCCGCGAACATTCATTGGGCGCCAATCCGCTCTTCACTTTCCTTATCGTCCCCCAGAGCGCCGAATGGGTTCCACCTGAAATTCTCGGTACTTTCTTGTCCGATCATCTTGTAATAATTTCTTTTGCCTTATTCTTTGTTGGTTACCTATTTTGGCGCAGCAGTACTTACGAGAAAGAAAAAGCGCAAGAAAAGTTTTTAATTAATTTCTTTTTCATAATCGTTGTGTTTCTTTTTTTTATGACGAGTAGATCTGTGCGCTTTTTTGAGTATTGGTCGCCATTTCTTTTTATAGGAGTAGCATATTTTTATCAGATGGTATTTTATAAAAAATATATTGGTTTTCTGTCCAGAGGAGTAGATGATTTAGTTAAGTCTTGTATAGTAAGATTTAGAAGTTTTTTCAGAAAAATAGTTGTCATTTTAAAAAAACTTACTAATCCAAAAAATATTAGAATTGTTATTCTTTGTTTTATAGTCATTTTGACTTATTTTTTGATTCATAATATTTTATTACTTAGAAATCACCTGAACGAAACTCCTAGTCATTTACGCTATCAAGGCGCCACAGATTGGCTTAAAAAAAATACGCCCAAACAATCTATTGTTTTTAATGCGGCATGGGATAATTTTCCTCAATTATTCTTTATGAATACCCATAATTATTATGTTGTTGGATTAGATATGCTTTTTATGTATCAATACAATCCTCAATTATACTGGTTAGACAGAGATATTGGCGATTACGGACTAGTGTGTAATAGTAAAGAAAATTGTGCTAAAAACCAGTTTTGCGCACTGGACATAGACAATGCTATTGCTAAGACAATATCAGAAACTTTTAATAGTCATTATATTTTTATAGATCAGCTTTTCTATAATAAAAAAAATCGTCATCAAGAATTGTATAATATTCTTAGCGCTTCAGGTTTGTTTGAAAAGAGTTTCCAGGATGATAATTATCCAGAAGTAACTATATTCAAAGTTAAATAAATAATCTTTAGTTGTTCTTTGAAATTCTCTGTTTTTATTCATTGATTCAATCAAAAAAGCAAAAGCTCTATAGAGTTTTTGCTTTTTTCTAAAACGTTTTACGAACTAAGGCGTAGGCGGCGTCACACCAGTAGTCCCACTAATATCTTGTATCAAGTTCGATACTATACTAACTATACCAAAGGCAAAGCCAGCAATAACAATACCAACAACACCACCAACGATCCATCCTCGTGCAGCTTTTGTTTTTGTAGAGTCACCACCTGAGGTCATATAAAGAAACGCACCGATAAGTATAATCGCTACAGCAATAATCATAAGAATACCGGCCAACCAGTTTCTTAAATTCTTAATTGTCCTTACGATGGTGTTTGCATCCGTATTGTTCATATTGGGCAAGGTTGTTGGTACGCCAACATTCTCGACAACATCTTCTGGAGCATTAATTGCCGCAAGCGCAATGGTGGAACCCAAAACACCAAGAACTAGTAATGGAAGTATAAATTTTAGTACTTTCACTTTTCTCACCCCCTTTCAATTACGTGAAATTTATTCACATTTTAAGACTCTTAATTTATGGACCAGGAACTCCTCCACCCCTAAGATCGTTAAGCGTGTTTGAAATAAGACCGACAATTCCGTAAGCAAGAAGTGCTACCACAATACCAATCACGGCGTATTTGAGTGTTTTCTTTGCTACATCAACTTTTTTATCGTCTCCGCCAGCAGTCATAAATATAAACGCAGACACTAAAACTGTCCCAACTGCAATAATTAAAACAATTCCTGCAAACCAGTTTCTGGCGTTGAGAATTATTCTAACAACGTCATTAGCCGTCAGATTATCTATCGTTCCATTAGGCGGACCGATGCTTGGATCAATCGGGTCAGCAAAAACGGCCACAGGAACAATGGCTGAAAAAATTACGATGGCACACAAAACAGAAAAGAGTGTTTTTTTCATCTTTTAATTCATTATACTACAAGACTAGTCCTTTTAAAGTGTTTTTGTGGATAAACTAGGTTTATGTACTCAAAAAATCCTTAACCAAGCTCACAATTCCCTTGCTTACAAGCGCCAAAGCCAAGCCAAGCACTGCATATAAAAGCATTTTTTTAGCGGTTGTTATTTTTCTATCGTTTCCACCTGAAGTCAAAAAGATCAGAGCTGCAGCCACAATCACCATTGGCCCCAAAATCACCGCCATCCACAAAAGATAGTTAGAAACCCTATTAATCAATTCTATTGTACTGGTTGTCTCAATTGGATTGGGAATATTAATCGTAAGCGGAGTAGTGTTTGCCAATACTAAGTTTGTTGATAACAAAAACATGTACAATATTGAAAGTATTGCGAGAAAAAATAATTTTTTTGTCATATTTTTATGGTTATGGCGTGCATTCAATAACAAATCCGCCATTTTTTATGCTAAATAAAGTATCGGCATTGCCGGCAGAAAGGAAATGAATGATAGTGAAAACAATTAAATAAGAAACTAACATAATCACAAGCCCGTAAATTACGCCTTTTATAATGGTTTTTGATCTATTCAATAGCCCAGAACTCGCTCCCCCGGCATACATAATAATTCCCGCAACCACCAAAAACATCCCGCCCAAAATAAAGCCGAACATTAAAATAATATTAATAATACGCGAAATTGTTTCAAATGCATCGCAAAGCGTACAACAGTCGGCATTTGGATCCCCAGGAAAAATTCCAGGACAATTATAACCACATTGAATAATAGGAAAAAGATCCCCTGATGGTTGATGAGTTCCTCCTCCTGAACATTCAGGGGTACCAAGACAAGCAGGATCTTCACAATCAACTAATGGATTACCATTACCATCATCTATCCCATTATCACAAATCTCAGAAGGGGGTGGAAGACAAGCAGGATCTGTTAAACAAGCATCGTCTTCGCAATCTGCCAGACTATTTCCGTCATCATCTACCCCATTAGTACAATCTTCTACGAATGTAGCCACTCCCGTAACATCAATTGAAGCACCAACACGAATTGATTCTGTGTTGGTAGTCGGATTATATGACGCTACTTCATATAAATGATTTCCGGCTGGCACGGCCATATCTGTATAATCCATCGTACTGCCACTAACACTAGTAATTAGTTGATTATCTCTATAAATATTATAGTTACTAGCTGTACCTCCTTGCCATGTAATAGTAACCTGATTGTCGGCAGTTTGACTTAGCGATATACTAGTCGGCGGATCAATGGTAAGAACAGGAACAGTGTAGCTTTGTTCCAATCGCGACGAAACATCTCCCGTGACCGGATCAAAGGACTCTATTCCATAGACATAGTCTCCGGGAGGCACATCCATATTCAGCCAAGTACGATTAGGATCAGGATGGCCATCGTAATAATCTTCTTCAAATACTCCGTTAATATAAATCTTATAATTCTGAGCTGCCCCAGTCCATTCAAGAATAGCGGTTGCTACGGGTGGCGTACCAGCAAAAATATGTCTTATGCTTAAACCTGTCGGCGGGTCAATGGCAAACACATTAACCGCAAAAAATAAAAGGAAGCCAACAAGAGATATGTCAAATATTTTTTTTACTATTTTCATAATATGTTATAAGTCCATAGGATTTATGATCGGTTTTGGTTCCGGCGGTGGCGGTTGCATTAAAAGCGTTAATTCTTTAGATGCTTCATTGATTGCTCTTGCCGGCGTCGCCTTTACCATATTGACCTTATCAATCATTTCCAAAAATACCTTATCGGCAGAGGCAGAATTAATTTGATACCAGCTTTGCGCTGTTAATCCTTGGCGCGCAAAAATGCCCAATTTTGGCATATCTTTTTCTTGTGACGATATCATATCCATCCTTGCGGTCGGACAATTTGCAGCCGCGAGAAAAAGGGAAACATTCTCAAATCTTGAAGAAAATTCAATAAAATCCCACGCTTCTTGGGGACGACTCGCTGTGCGTGGAACAGAAAGCCCCCAGTAATTTGCATAATTAACTGGTTTTTTGGCTTCCTTAAGTTGAGGTACTGTTCCAATTTCATAAACAAGATTGGCATTCTTTTTGTCGATAGTGCTCATAAGATAAGAATAGCCGATCATCATAGTTAAGTTTCCGTCGGAAAACTCATCAATTGAATAATTTTTTTGCGTATTCCAGGTATAAACTTTCTTCCTTGGATTGGCAAAATCTGTATAGAATTGAAGTGATTGTTCTCCGGGATTATAGGCAGCACCGCTAACCGTGACGGTTCTGTCAAAAGTCGTTGAAAGAAAATCATCTGCCACCATTTGCGTCCCTGATTGAAGCATAATTAAAGATAAAATATCTTGCGCTCTTTTTATATTATTCGCTGTTCCCAATGCTATGCCTGACCGACCAATATTCCCCCACTCATCCTTTTGCGCAGTATATTCAGCAAGTTTTATGACATCATCCCATGTCTGGGGAGCGTTGAGCACCCATGGTTCATCAGGATTACCGCGAAACATTTCATCTAAAATATCTTTGTTATAGTAAAGTGCCAAAGTATCGATTGAGAGAGGAATAGCATAAATTTGCCCATTTCTTAAAAAGTCGTAACTGGCTACTGGCATAAAGGTTTGCTGATATAACTGAGCGTTCATCGGGCTTTTATTGGTCTGAGGATAAGGATAAATGTACTGTTGATAATTGGGGAGCCAAGTATCGTGAATCATAAAAACATCCGGACCCTTTATCTTGCCTGTCCATGCTTCAACCAATGCTCTCTCATATTCTTCATAAGAAGCAAATTTCTTATAATTAATCGTAATTTTTTTGGGACTTCTTTTTAGCGCCAATTGTTCAAGTCGAAACTTAGCGATTAGCCCTGAATATTGGTCAGCATCATTGAAAACGCCCCAAAAATTCAAGGTAACTTCCTTGGGTTTTCCTCCTTTAAACCAGATATAAAACCCTCCTACAAGAATAATTACCAAGAATCCGACAACGCTAAAAAATATTAATCGCGATTTAGACATTTATTTCACAATAGTATAACAAATTTCACTTTATTCCATTTTTCTATAAACCAATCCGTAATGATAGTCGTCGGGCTGAAATTCCTTGTCAAGAATTAACCCGTTCTTTTCAAGAATCTTCTTTAATTTTTCCGGATCAACTCTCCAGCCACGATCTGTCATAAAATAGCTATCAGGAAACCATTCAATAACCACGACTCGTCCTCCGGGTTTGACAACTCTAACGGCTTCGCTAATAATCTCTTCTTTCTTTTGAGATTGAAAGAGAACATTTGCCATCAAAACTATGTCTTGAGAATCGGTTGCCAGCCCCGAACCGTGTTCTTTTTCAAGATTAGCATGAATTGTTTTTACATTAAAAAAACCTGCGTTTTTTGCGCGGGTCGTAACAACCTGCAAAGCGCTCTCAAGAACATCAACGGCATTAACGGCGCCATCGCTTCCTACTAGTTCTGCGAGAGGAAGGGAAAAATATCCTGAACCGCAACCAAAATCAGCTACTTTTTGGCCTAATCCAACAACACCAATGTCGGTAAGTAGTTTTTTGGGATTTAAGAAACCTCCTTTGCCAAACATATCCGTTTAAACACGAAATCGAGAATATCAAAATTCGATATTTTAATTCTTTATCGAATTAAGAAACTCGCATCTCGGTTCCAACACTTAAAAAGCGATAAAATCAGCAACGCTGTCTCCGTCCTTAAGCTTCATAATTTTAACTCCTTGTGTATTTCTGCCTAAAACAGGAATACCATCAAGCGTCATCCGTATGACTTTGCCGTGTTTTGAAATAATAATTAGATTTTCCTCGTCACTCAAGAATAAAGCACTAGTTATTGGTCCTGTTTTCGGGGTAACTTTCATTGCTTTGATTCCCGACCCGCCTCTTTTTTGCGCACGAAATTTATCTAAGCTTGTCTTTTTTCCAAGACCATTCTCGCTGATCAAGACCAACATTTTCTTGTCAGACTTTCCCACAACTGTCATGCACTTGACCTTGTCTTGTTCTTTAAGACGAATTGCTCGTACTCCCGTAGAATTGCGACCCATGGGACGAACATCTTTTCCCGGAAAACGAATTGATTGCCCGTTCTTAGTTGCCAAGAAAATTTCATTATCCGTTTCCGATATATCAGCCCAACCCAAGAAATCATCAATATTAAGTCGAATCGCTCTTATGCCAGATTTTCTAATATTGGTAAAATCTTTTATGGGCGTTTTCTTTATTATACCACCTTGAGTGGCCATAACAACATGGACATTTTCTTGGTTTTCAAGATGTTCCTTTTTAAAAATTAATACAGCCGTTACCCTTTCTCTGCCATCCAATTCAACAATATTAACCATGGGCTTTCCTTTTGAGGCACGACTTGCTTCTGGTATTTCGTAGGCCCTGAGCGATAAAACTTTTCCCTTATCTGTAAAGAAAAGAATTTGATCGGTTGTTGAAGCAAACAAAAGATGTCTGACAACATCTTCCTCTTTGGTAACAATTCCCGAAACGCCCATGCCGGCTCTGTGTTGTTGTTTATAGACTTCCAAAGATGAGCGCTTGATATAGCCATCATTTGTAATTGTAATAAAAATGTCTTGCTCCTGAACTAATTCATCTTCGCCAATTGACTTAATGGGACGAGAAACTACTTTAGTGCGTCTTGCATCGCTATATAAGTGTCTAAGCTCTGTCAATTCTTTCTTTAATAAACTCTTTATTTTTTGTGGGTTAGCAATTAAGTCTTTAAGTTCGCCGATAAGTTTTTTCTTTTCAATAAGCTCATCTTCTATTTTTTTTCTTTCAAGACCGGCTAATGCCTGCAATCTCATTTTTAAAATGGCTTCTGCTTGAATTTCACTAAAACCAAATTTTGAAATAAGGTTCTTTTGGGCAATATCCTTGTCTTTGGATTTCTTGATTGTTTCAACAATTTCTTCAATATTTTTGATTGCTTTACTGAAGCCTTCCAAAATATGCGCTCGCGCTTCAGCTTCTCTTAATTCAAATTCTGATCTCTTTTTTATAACAATGAGACGATGTTCGACAAATTTTTCTAAGATCTCTTTTAAGGATAAAACTTGTGGTTGAATTCCATCAACAAGAGCCAGAAGGTTGAGATGGTAAGTTTTTTGAAGATCAGTTAGTTTATAAAGTTTATTGAGAATTTTTTTAGGCTGAAACCCTTTCTTGAGTTCTATAACAATGCGAACGCCTTCGCGATTTGACTCGTCTCTTAAACCCCTAATGCCAACTAGTTTTTTTGTTTTAACTAATTCTGCTATCCTTTCAACTAAAACAGATTTATTGACCTGCCAAATAAGTTCGCTAACTATAATTTGATAATTTCCTCCCTTGGACTCCTCAATTTCCGCTTTAGCCCTACAGACAAAACCGCCCTTTCCTTGAGCATATGCCTCACTAATTGCCTTGGAATCATAGATTATTCCTCCGGTTGGAAAATCCGGACCTGGAATAATTTCTGAGATTTCCTGAGGAGAAATCATTGGATTATCAATCACCGCTGTCGTTGCATCAATAACTTCTCCAAAATTGTGAGGCGGAATATTTGTCGCCATTCCAACGGCAATGCCGACTGAGCCAGTCAAAAGAAGGTTGGGAAATTTAGCCGGAAGAACACTGGGTTCTTGTCTGCTATTGTCATAGTTCGGCACCCACCTGACTGTTTCTTTGTCAATTTCTTCAAGAAGATGGCCGGTAATTTTTTCCAATTTCGCTTCTGTATAACGCATTGCTGCTGGTTTATCGCCGTCCAGAGAGCCAAAGTTTCCTTGCCCACGAATTAAAGGATAGCGAAGAGAGAAATCTTGAGCCATTCTTGCTAAAGCATCATATACCGAAGTATCACTATGGGGATGATATTTTCCCAAAACTTCACCGACAACCATGGCGCTTTTCCTTTGTTTGGCATCATGAGTAAGGCCTAAGCGATACATCGCGTAAAGAATGCGGCGATGCACTGGCTTTAACCCATCTCTGACATCTGGCAGCGCCCTTGAAACAATAACGCTCATCGCATAATCAAGATAAGATCGCTGCATAATGTCAACAATCGGTTGGTTGATAATTTTTGATTTATTTTCCATGGTATTTTTATTCGGTTTTTGGAAGAGTTAATGGAGGATTTTCTACTTTAGATGGCAATACCTCGTTTACGGCTTCGCTAGGAAGCTGTTCTGATTCATTTTTACCAGAAAAAAGGTTCCCAAAAACTTTAGAAATATCGTCCTTAACTTGAGTTAAGTCTCCTTGAGCTTCCTTAATAAATTTCATAATTTGACTCTCCTTTGTTTTCTTCTCGGTACTGACTTGTCCAATAATTGGAGAAGATAAATTCAAACCAAAAGATAGCCAAAGACAAAAAATAACCGTAACCACTGCGCCAGTAACTACCCAAACATAAATCTTTTTTTCATTATCTGGTTTGTTGCGAATTTTTTCAAGAAACTTAACTATCATTTTAGTAAAAAATATTTTCTAAATGTTTAAGAGTATATTTATTTCTTTCTGAATTGATCTTTATAATAACCGCGTCAAGTTGCCAGCTAATATCAAGTCTTAACTTTTTTTTCTGGAGATATATTTGAATAATTCTGTATAGTGCTCTTTTTTTACGATAATCTATCTTATTCTCTGGCAAATATTCTTCATGATCCGCATTGACTGTTTTAACTTCAACAAAGAAAAGTGTCCTCTCTTTTTTAGCAACAATATCAACTTCTCCCCATGGAAGTTGTTTAAAATTACGCTCAAGGATTTGATATCTTTGTTTTTCAAGATATCTCGTTGCCAGATCTTCGCCAAGTTTTCCGATTCTTTCCTTTTCTGTCATTACCAAATTATACCAGAAAATAAGCTGTTGCCAAGTGAGATTTATCTGCTAAAACTATTGTTTTTTGGATTGAACCATGTTATAACGGCTATACTGACGGGGTGTAGCCCA
>Ga0247841_10007429_pt1 | contig 16303 bp, 16 predicted proteins | sample LaCruzMarch2015__2_FD_192410 | JGI IMG/M metagenome (GOLD analysis project Ga0247841, IMG submission 192410) | Freshwater microbial communities from meromictic Lake La Cruz, Castile-La Mancha, Spain - LaCruzMarch2015_18m | ecosystem: Environmental > Aquatic > Freshwater > Lake | place: Spain... | reverse complement strand
TGTTCTTTTACATCAGAAACATCAGGTGAGATCATGGATATATAATGGTTAGAAAGATAAACTAACCAATTATACTCCATTTCTTAAAAAGCGAACACAATTGCAGCAATTATTACAAAAAAGTCAATAAGTCTTGAATTCAAAAGGTAGATATGTATATTAACGTTGATTTACTCGTAATATGAAGTCATATGGAGTCGTATAGTAGTGAAATTAATAGTGATAAAAATCAGCTGGATATGTCATTGTCTAGGTCAGAAATAGTTAAATCGTTGAAGAACGATAGGGATTTTTTTGATCATAAGTGCAGCAGACTCAAAAAACTTTTTCTCGTTCCGTTTTTTAATCATATAAACGCTTGTTTAGATGATATAAAATCATCAGGAAAGGTTAAAAACTCTATAGATATCTGATGTGGTAAATGATGTATTACAGAATATATCCAAACCTATACAGATATTACATGATTGTGAATAGATATTTCTGAAAATAAAATTCGTTTTGCTAAACATATGTATCCACATATGCGTTTTGAAAAAACGGATTGTGAAGATATAGTTTCATTATGAAAAACATTTGATTTGTTGATATGTACAGAAGTATTAGAACATCAAGAACATCCTGAGAAACTTCTTTCATTATTTGATAAAATAAGTGACAAATATATTTTACTTTCAGTCCCTCACGAACCATATCGAAGTCGATCAAATCTCATGAGGGGAAAATATATCTCTAGATGAGGCACTACACCAGACCATAAACAGAAATATACAAAATCATCATTTCAGAAAACATTAAACGATACACTTCCATGACGAGAAATAAATGTGCAATCCAAATGATTTCGGCTGATTGCCATTGCTAAAAAATTGTAATAATTATAATCGCATGGGTACTATCTGTGCGATTTTTTTTATTATTTATTATTTCCACCTCTCAATGTTCGACTGCTATTTTTCTGTACGGTATCACCAAGTTGCTCGAGTGAAAGCTTATGATCTTTGACTAATTTTTGTAATTTAAACCTATCGATTTCCATCGCTTCATCCAGGACTCCCAATTCCTGTAATATGTTTTTCACGGCTTCTTTATCGGTGATACTGATATTTTCACCTTGTGAAGCAGATATTTTATACACGTTTCAAAATAATTTCAACAGATTATTTTTCTCTAGATATTCTACCAACAATATTTTAATCAACTCTTTATCGTTTTTCGCTTGCGATTCTTGTTTAGATAATTCTACATACTCATCGACCAATCCTTTCACGGTCTTTTCTCCTAGTTCTCAACCAACAACCTCATCATCAAATTTCAAATGTGCAAAGAGCGGACAGAGTGAATAATATTCACAATATCTGCAATAATTATTTTCTTTTGGCTCAAAACATTTTTTATTTCCCATGTTATATTCAAATTTTTTCACTTCAATTTCGCCGATAGTGTCCGTATATTTTTTCGTGACCGTAGCCAAAAGTTCAGGTGTGATCTCCCATTCATCCATCAAATCGAAATGAAGATAATGGAGTCTGGCCTTTATATTTTTATAGTACTTCGCATAATTCTGTTGTACTCATAGACCGTAAAGTGTTAGTTGTTCTTTATATTCTTCCTTGCTCTCTGGTGGTAGATTTTTATTTGTCTTATAATCGTTTATGACAAAGTTTTCTCCTTCTTTATCCAATCTATCGATAAATCCACGAAATTTAGTCTGGTCATTCAGTTCAAAAATTATTGACGCTTCCGTAGCGACGACACTGATATTTTCAAATGGACTATACTTGTCATAATAATTCGCCACATAATGGATGCCTCTGCGAATGTAGTCCTCGAGTGTCTGTTCTCATTTCAATTGCAATTCTTTTTCTTTGGTCGCTTCCGCGATTTCACTGTCTCGCTGCTCTTTAAACTTCAGTAAAAGTTCATCCTTGCTCGGGATTTTAAAGACATTAATCTGATTATACAATCGTTCCAATGCTGCGTGAACGCTATGTCCGAGGATCAAATCCGGACTCGATTCAAATTCTTTTTCCTGGATTTTATCGACGTATTTATATTGGTATTTGCGTGGACATTGGAGAAAGGTCTGGGTCTGTGAGAAGGAATAGATAGACATCAAAACTAATTTACAATTTAAAATTTACAATTTACAATTCAGAAACGGCTATTTTATATTTTTTCAAGGCGGGTTTACAAGGTAACCATAAAAGGGTACTTCGCACCCGGGAGCGAAACTTTGTATATGCAGTGATAAAGCAACTTTAAGAGCTATTGCTCCCGGGAGCAATGAGTTTATCAAAAAAATCCCCGCTGAAAAATCAGAATACGGGGATGGTACTATTAGTCACCTAATGCTTTTTTGGGATCAGGTTGTAGATGAAATCTACCACTTGTTATTAAATCCCAGAATAATTTATTCAGTTTGTTTTTGATAATTTTAGATTCTTCATCGTAGTTATACAAGGCTTGATCAAGCAATCTATTTATTGTTGTGGTGAAAGCTTCATCAAAAGGATCTGTTTTTGGTTCATGATCAATCGATAACATTTCCCAGTTATGATAAGGGATGAATGAATCTTTCTTATTTCCTGTCATGATAAGTTCCATAACAAATAATTCACCAAACATTTTTTTTTGATCAATATGTTTTTTCATGAGTGCTTTAATTTCATCAACGGTAGCCAAAAGCCAGTTTACACAAGAATCAAGTTTAGAACGTGTTATTTGTTTGCCTATAAGCATCTGATCTTCAGTGTTGACTACTACCAGAATCAGATAACTTTTCCAATTTTTTTGTTCATTAAGGAATGTATGGATACTATGTTCTTCCTTATCTGTATTTGCTAAATATATCATAGTGAGTTTTTTTAGTTTTACTGTTTTTTATTTATATGTTCTATATTAGATAGTTGCTATCAAAAATCAATTGAAATGAATGATTTTGAGATAGTTTTGCTTCTATAGGTACAAGAAAGTTTTCTTTAGTTTTTTTACTTGATAACCAATTACCTATAACTACACTCAAAAAAAAATTTCCAAAAATAATAGTATGCAAGAAACAAAACAACCAACAACGATCAAAACAATTAACGATATTCGTAATCTTCCTGAAATTGATACACTCTACCATGGTGGAGAGGCAAAGGGGAGAATATGGGGACTAAAAGGCAGTTTTTTCGAAGGCAGCCATATCAACTTTTTTAGTAAAGAAGCTATTGTAATCGTCTATCAAGGCAAGAAAAAAGATAGTAAATTTCTTATTGCTAATTTTATAAAAGACGATTGCCCAGCTGAAAAGGGCCTTGTATTGAAAAACAAAATTATCGACATTTTAAAACAATACGGAGTTATATTAGAACAACAATAAATACTATGGAGGCTGTGTTCAGTCTCCTTTTTTTTAATTTCGCACCCGGGAGGAATCTTTTACTATTCAGCTTTTATAGCGGCTTTAGTGATTATTGCACCTGCCTACCGCAGGCAGGCCCGGGTGCAATTAGTACTATAGTATAATATGTAGATTCTAGCCCAAAACCGCACAGTAAAAAATAGTACAAAAAAACATGTAGTGAGTATAATTAGTTAAAGTACCACCTTTAACCACTAACTACTTACTACATGTCTCAATTATCTTACGAAGAATGTTTGAAAATTCAAATCTATTTAGAGGACAACCTCAAAGCGAGAGTAATTGCTAGAAAACTCTGTAGGAGTAACAGCACCATAAGCGATGAAATCAAAAAGCATAGCATTGATTGAAGATATAACGCTAAGATTGCACGGATAAGAAGGAATACCATCAAAACATTAGTAAATGCGATGAGAAGTAAGATTGAGCCATGATGAGAACTTGAAAAATATATCATTCAAAAGATCAAGAATTATCGATCTCCTGAGCAAATAGCGTGAAGATTGAAAAAAGAAAAAATTGCATCTATTGGGAAAGATTCCATCTATAAATATATCAAAATACAATACCCCGATCTTATTAAAAAATATTTTAGAAGGAAATGAAAGAAGTATAAATACGGGACAATCATGGCTTCATATATCTATAATCGTATAAGTATTCATGATAGGCCAAAAGCAGTATATCGTAAAGAAAGATATGGCGATTGGGAATGAGATACGGTATGAAACGGGATTGTTACTTATGTTGATAGAAAAGGTTTATATACTATGGCGGGAAAAACAAATGGGAAGCACGCTAAAGATATTACAGTTGCCACAGTAAAGCTTTTTAATAGCATTCCCAAGTGATTAAGGAAGACAATTACACTAGATAATGGAAGAGAGTTCGTAGAACATTATATGTGGAAATGAATGTGTTGAATAGGTTGAACTTACTTTGCAGATAAAGGAAATCCATGACAAAGATGACTAAATGAGAATACAAATGGGCTACTAAGACAATTCTTCCCTAAGAAAACTGACTTCAATAAAGTGACTGAAAAACAACTTGAAAAAGCACTCACATTTCTAAATAATAGACCTAGAAAATCTTTAAACTATAAAACTCCTACAGAGGTACTACATCATTACTACTGTGCGGATTGGAAATAGAATTCACAATACAATAATTTGACAAATATTTTTTTTGGAGTATTATTGTATTGTAGTAGTACATATTTTTAATTCTTTACTATACTATTAATGACAGATATACCTAAAAAACCAGAGAATTTGAATGGTTCTGTTGATGGAAAAGAGCCCAAGATATTAAATACCGCAGATGATGATATTGGTAAGGCGATGGATTATCAGGGGTTTATGAATATATGATCAATTCTATGTCCTTTTCCGACTCATGGATGATATACAAAACTTCGAAATAGACTTTCTCCTGAACAGAAGAAGTTTTTGCGAGAACATGTGTGTATCACAGACGATGGAAAAGTAGAGATTATCCAGATGGGAGAAAAATATTCTCTTCTTCATAGGGATGGAACAGGGATTGTCCGTAATACATGAGTAGACGGAATCGATAAATTTAGACAAGGATACACTATTCAGTGAGATTATAAAGATTCCAAAGGAGAAACAGGAATCAACTGATTATCATATAGTAACGCAGAAGCAGTAGCAGAGACAACACTTACGCCTAATAATCATACACGCTGTCTTTCTGGTGAGAGAAAATTTCGTAGATTACTCAATAATATGCCCTGAGATACGGATGAAGACAAAATAAGAAGCTTAGTTGATCTCTTGGAGCTTCCGTATACAGGGACCTATAACGAAACGGAAGGTGTATGGATCCAAGTGGGAATTGTATGATATCTCAGAGTTTCTGGAGTAAATACTGGAGATGCTTCATGACGTTCTGCAGTGAGGATATATTTTAGTGATAAAGAAGTAGGTATAGATAATAATTATTCTGGAGTAAACTCATACATACCCACATTGGTCTACGAAAGGACAAAAGGATATAATGATCCGGAAATAACTGGGGATGATTTCAAATATCTAGGTTAATATGTTCATCTCAGATGGTACTTTTAAAAATTTAACTAACCTTTTTATATTATAATTATTAAAAAATGATTAACACATTACAAAATGATGAAAAAACACCAGTACTAAGCAAAAGAAAACAAAGAAAACAAGATGAATTGGCAAAAATTTTAAACGCACAAGAGAGAAAAGAAAATGCGTTAAAAAGTCAGCAAATTTTGGAATATATAGAAAAAAATAAAGATGATGTTGAATGGGTAAAGGTTTTAGAATGGAGAGATTTAGATGAGAGAATTATAAAGTTTAAAAATTGAGAATTGGTAAGATGGAATATGAGTAGGGGTTCTGAATATATTGAGTATCTTTATAAGCCAGATAAAAATGATGGAAAAATTGAGATAGATAAGCATGGAAATGAATTGTTTCAAAACATTAGAGAGGTTATGTGGTCTCTATGTTCCTCTGATCTTGAGTGTAAAGATGATGAATGGGCAAAATATACAAGGTTTATCCCAGAATTGTATAAATAATAGAGATAAAAATAGGGTATAAAAAAATTCCTCCCGGGAGGAATTTTTTGCTATTCAGCTTCTGTAGTGGCTTTAGTGACTATTCCACCCGGGCCTGCCTGCGGTAGGCAGGAGCGAAATGACTAGATAGCACCTAAACAAAAATACTGCTAAAAATCTCTTGCATTTTTTCGTAGCATCAGTATAATGTACGTGCTACCTTTTTTTAAAAATCATTGATTTTTAAAAAAATTAATAAAATTAAAAGATTTGGAACATTAAAAAATTCAATCTTTCAATCTTATTAATCTTTTAATTTTTTAATCAATTATATCATGGCAAAAATTATTGGTATCGATCTCGGAACAACCAACTCTTGTGTATCCTACATGCTAGGTGACAAATCAGAAGTGATTGCAAACGCTGAAGGAAAAAGAACAACACCTTCTGTCGTATATATCAAGGGTGACGAGTTGCTCGTCGGAGATCTTGCAAAAAGAAAGGCTATTTTAGAGCCAAAAAACGTTATCTACGAGGTAAAGAGATTTATCGGTAGAAAGTATTCTGAAGTGATCGGTAAAGAAAATCTTCCGTACGAAATCAAAGAGGACAAGGACGGATGAGTGCTTATCGTTATCGATAAAAAAGAATACAAACCTGAACAAATTTCAGCGTTCATTCTCCAAAAATTAAAAGAAGACGCAGAAAAATTCCTCGGGACTCCTATCACGCAAGCAGTTATAACCACGCCTGCATATTTCAACGATTCACAAAGAAACGCTACCAAAGCTTCTGGAGAAATCGCATGATTGAAAGTTGAAAGGATTATCAACGAACCAACAGCAGCATCATTAGCCTATGGAGAAGGGAAAAATAAGGATGAAAAAATAGTCGTCTTTGATTTATGATGAGGAACATTTGATGTGACAATTCTTGAAATCTGAGCTGAATGAACATTCCAAGTGCTTTCGACGTCTGGAGATACACATCTCGGAGGTGCAGATTTTGATCATATCGTTATCAATTATTTAGTAGATTCATTCAAGAAAAAAGAAGGGATAGATCTCACCAAAAACGCTATGGCGATGCAGAGAGTAAAGAATGAAGCTGAAGCAGCTAAACATCAATTATCTCAGACAGAAAGAGTAGATATCTCTATCCCATTCATCATCACCGGTGACGACGGATTGCCAAGAAATTTAGAAGAATCACTTACAAGAGCACAATTTGAAAATATGTGTAAAGATCTTTTCGAGAGATGTAAAAAACCATGTCTCAACGCACTTGAAGATTCAAAGCTCAAGAAGAGCGATCTCAATCAAGTTATCTTAGTTGGATGATCTACAAGAATGCCAGCAGTATTGAAACTCGTCAAAGATATTTTCGGTATCGAACCAAAAGCTACCGTCAATCCTGATGAATCTGTTTCTCAAGGAGCAGCTATTCAATGAGGTATCATCCAAGGAGATGTTAAAGATATTTTGCTTCTCGATGTAACACCATTATCATTGGCTGTTGAAGTTGAGGGTGGATTAGCACATGTGATGATTGCGAGAAATACTACTATTCCTGCAAAAAAAGAAAATACATTCACGACAGCTGCGGACAATCAAACGGCTGTTACGGTTCATGTAACCCAGTGAGAGAGACAATTTGCAAGAGATAATAAAGATCTCTGAATGTTCAATCTCGAAGGAATTCCTATGATGAGAAGAGGACAACCACAGATTGAAGTGACCTTCGATATCGATGCAAATGGAATCTTAAATGTTACCGCGAAAGAGAAATCTACCGGAAAAGAACAGTCAGTTAAAATTCAATGATCCACAAATATCTCAGATGAAGACATCACAAAAGCAAAAGCCGAAGCGGAACAATTCGCTGAAGATGATCGCAAGAGAAGAGAATTGGTCGAAACAAAAAATAGATTAGAAGCATTAGTATATCAGATGGAATCTATGATGTCAGAACAGAAAGAGACCGAAGGGAATCCTGAGTCTACGAAGGGTAAGATCCCTGATGAAGACAAAGAAAAAGTGAACAAGCTTATCGCTGATAGTAAAGCTATCAAAGACAAAGAAGGAGTGACCAAAGAGGAGATAGAAACAGAAATCGATAGAGTCCAAAAAGAATTCGCTGAACTCTACAACAAATATCAAGCTGCTCCACAACAAGGAACGCCAAACCCAAATGATGAATTAGAGAAGAATCCTGAAGAGGGTGCAGTTGAGGGTGAAGTTATCGATGCAGACGCTAAGTAAAAGATTACCCCACCCTTAATCCCTCCCCATTTCATGGAGAGGGAAATAAAAAATCACCCCTCTCACACGAAGTGGAGAGGGGAAGGGGGTGAGGTAACTAAAAAATAAATAAAAACCACTTCATAACTAGCCTTTCAGCCTGTGGTGGGGTGGTTTTTTTTAGAAAAAAAAAGGCTGGTAAAAAACCAACCTGTTTACTGTATATATTAATAATTATTTTATATTAGGGCATGCAACAAATTCGTAGTTAATGTTCTTTTTCAATAATTCCCCGGTAATGGAAAATGTAAATTTTCCATTTGTAGTAAATATATTAATATAATCGCCATTATTCTTTATGTATTGTATATTATTTGGCAAATATATTACTAATGGGTCTTTAAAAGAATTTCTTATGCCACATATTAATGTATCTCCCATTATATTAAATCGAGCAGCATCAATTTGCTCCAAAATATTTTTAGGTAACATATTTAGTAGATGTATAGCTTTCTGAAATTCTTCTACGGTTTTTGCCGTAATGTTGATTTGATTTTCATCTTTATTCATATGTTTTATTTTTTTATTATTGTTTTTATCTTTTTGTTAAAATTAGTATAAAGATTAAAATAATAATGTCAAGTAAAATTTACTTGGATTCTAGTTCATATCTATATGTTTTTTTTCCCCGCATAGAAAATTATGCAGGATAAATGCGACATCAAAAATCATAAAAAGATTTTTGTGTTTTATTTACCTTTTGACAACAGAACGTGAAAAACTATCAGTAGATATGTATTTTTTAGTAAATTACCCCACCCCAACCCTCTGCCCCAGGGCACTCTCTCTTGAACAAGTTCAATTAACCTTGACCATTTCATGGAGAGGGAGCAGTTACTAGACCCCTCTCACACGGAGTGGAGAGGGGGTAGGGGGTGAGGTAACTAAAAAACCTTTTACTCTTCCCCACTTCTATGGACCTTCACCTCCTTACTTTCATCAATCACTTCTGACACGGGACACGATTAGATAGCTTTTCACAATTGATTTCTCTTCGCCGATCTATGATTATTATCCGGACGTTGGTGATAGCTCTTGCCATAATTTTCAAAAAAAAGTATCGAAAATATATTTTGCTGAGTTTTATTTTTGCTGCAGGAATATTTTATCTAGTATCTGAAATCGGCTTCAAAACTTTACTCCCCCAAGAAATAGGAATCAGACCGAGACCATATGTAGCGCATGCAGAGATCATCAAACCGATAGGAAAATTTTATTCAGATTCATCTTTTCCCTCCACACATGTGTGATTGACGGTAGCTTTGATTACGGTTCTAATTATAGTATTTCCTGTTATGCGACCATACGCAATTTTTTATGCGTTGCTGATGGCACGGAGTAGAATGTACAATGGTATGCATTATCCAAGCGATGTTCTCGCAGGTGCAATTTTAGGAATCTGATGCGGACGAGTCGCAGTGAAATTGAGTAGAAGAGTCTTCAGATTAGAAAGAACTTAGATGGGAGAGCTTAGATCTTAGATAAAAATTTTTATTACTAAGTACTAAGTTCTAAATTCTTTTTCAAATTTTTCTTCTTGAAAAAGATATATATCAGATTATATATACATGGTTATTATTCCATATTTTTTATCACATAGGAATTTCAAAAAAATTCCTATTCCGCTAAAGCGGGATAAAAACGACGACAAAATTCTTTATTGAATTTTGCACGTCTTATTTTATTTTCTTACTATCATGTCATGGTCAACACAAAAAAATTTACGATTTGAATGTGAATCTTGCTTGGTGGTCTTCATTTGGTTTGGGCATTGTGTGTAGCTATCATGCCTACGGCATTGCAAAATTTTCTTAATCGGATTTTAGGTTTGCATTTCATTCAACCGTATCTGATCATTACTCCATTCGTCTTTGGAAAGATGGTTGTGCTTGTTATCATCACCTTTATCGTTGGGTGTATTTTTGGGCGATTGCTTAGTCTTATCATCAATATGAAAAAGTAAGAATTTCAAGTCTATATGAAAAAGCTGCTTCATTACGAAGTAGCTTTTTTTTAAATCTTCTGCCTTAGGCACCACCTGTAAAAAATACCTATTATATGGTTTATAAAAAAGTCCTCCAAAATTTGACAAATAAGAAATTCTGAGTATAATTAAGATGATACATAGAATAAATTTAATTTATTTACAAAAAAAAATGTTGTACACTACTCAAGAATTTAAAGGACTATCTTATAATGAAAAGAAACAGTATTTGATAGATTTATTGAAAGATACAGATAATATATATGAAGAAGAAAAAGATACCATGATAAAGATATGAAATCTGATGTGAATATATGAACCGACTACAGAATTATTAGATTGATTATATCCGACAGTATTTGAAGTATATAAAAAGAAAGCCGAGAAAGATAAAGTTAAAAAAATCAATTCAAAGATAACTAAAATGATCGATACCCATGAAAAAACGCAAAAAGAAGATATGGAAAAAGCAGAACAAGAATTATTATCAGAGTTAACCAACATTTAGTTTTTATTCTTATTAAATATTTATATTTTATTTTTTAAAATTTATTATTATGCCAAATTCAAATCAAAACAACACTCCAGATTTTCACAAAAGTGGTGAAGAATTCATAGACAAAGGAAAAGAAGCTGTGAAATCAGTTTATGAAAGTGTTACAGAATGAGTTGTAAGTGCTTATGATGCTACAACAGATTTTATTTCTGAGACAGCTCAAGATCTTAGTGATGAAGCAATGAAAATATATAATGATGCTGTTGCAGAGATAAATGACGTAAAAGAAGCTTTAAAATCTTGATTAAATCAATTAGATGCACGATGACAGTCAACTATTGATTATATAACAGAATGATTAAAGTCTGGTTATATTAAAAGTGTTAAGTTTGTAAAAGAAACAGGAAGATTGATCATCAAAACGGCTAAGGAAGAATGGAATGTACTTATAGATAATGTTGTAGGATGATGTCATTATCTAGCTCAAATAACTAAAGATTGAATCTATTATCTATCTTCAACCGGCAAATTGATAGCAAAAAAAATATATGAGGCAGGAGTAAAAGCTGTAGAAGACATCAAAAAAACGTGAATTGCTGTAGGTGAACGAACAGCAGAATTAGTTGATAATATCATTACTGGGGCTATAAAAATAGTGAATAATGGAAAAGAATTTGTAATCAATTGAGTAAATTATGTTATAGATAAAGTAGTTTCAGGATATAATTTAGCTATTAGATATATTAAAGAAGGAGGTAAATGGGTAGTAAAATATTTGACTAAAGCGTGAAAATATATTGCAGCTGAATTGGTAGAAACATGGGATAATACAGTAAAATCAGTGGAAAATCTCTATAAAATATGAACGCAAAAATATAATCAAGCTATGGCTTTTTTGAAACAAGTAGGAGAATCTATTGTTGACTGAACTATAAAAACATTTGAATTTGTTAAGGATGGAATTGTTAAATTGGTTGATACAACAGGAAAAATACTTCAATTTGCCATTGTTACTACTATAGGTGTAATCGTACTTGCTGCAAAATGGACAGAGAAAGGTCTTGTATATATTACAGACAAAGGAAAGGAGATATCGTATGCATTAGTAGTTCAAGCTCAAGGTGCTATAAATGATTTAAAAAAATGGTGAACTGCACAATACGACAATGCTGTTGCTATTATTGAATGATTAATACAAGATGGTAAGGAAATTACTTTGAAGGTGATAAAAAATATTAAGGGATGAATATCTTTGCTCATTGATAAAGTTGAATATGCTTTGGAATGGACAATATGAGCTACCGTTTGGACTTTACAGAAGGGTAAAGAGTGATTTGTATATGTTGGTGAAGTTATAGAAAATAGTGTAAAAAAAGTTGTTGAAGTGAGTAGAGAAGTTATATATAAAGTTGGTGAAATATATGAGTGAGTCAAAGAACGAGCATGAAATAGAGTAGAAGATGCTGAAAGAATAATGGCTATGGTATGGGATATTATCAAATCTATGCCTGGCAAAACAATAAGCTTTTTGAAAGAAAAAGGTGCTTTGCTTATTGATAAAGTTGAATATGCATTGGAATGGACAATATGAGCTACCGTTTGGAGTTTACAGAAAGTCTGAGATTGATTTGAATATGTTACAAAAGAAGGACAAAGAGTGGCCAGAGAAACTATATATAAAGTTGGTGAAATATATGAATGAGTTAAAGAACGAGGTTGAGATAGAGTAAAAGATATTGCTAGAATAATGGCTATGGTATGGGATATTGTCCAATCTATGCCTGGCAAAACAATAAGCTTTTTGAAAGAAAAAGGTGCTTTGCTCATTGATAAAGTTGAATATGCTTTGGAATGGACAATATGAGCTACCGTTTGGAGTTTACAGAAAGTTTGAGACTGATTTGAATATGTTACAAAAGAAGGAAAAAGAGTAGCTAAAGAAACTATGGATAAAATAGTTGCTCTCTATGAGTGAGTTAAAATACGAGGTTGAGCTAGAGTAGAAGATATTAAAAGAATCATGATCATCATATCAGAAATGTTGGTAGAAACACCTGGAGAAATGATAAGCTTTTTGAAAGAAAAAGGTGCTTTATTGATCAGTGGTGTTGAATACGCTTTAGAATGGACAATATGAGCTACCGTTTGGACTTTACAGTACGTAAACAAACAACTTGTATATATAAATCAAAAATGAGAAAAATTTACAAGCGAACAAATAAAGAATTTAAAGAAATTCGTTAAAAAATCATGAGATTATATAGAAGATAGAATAGCAGAAGTAAAAAAATCTCTTAAAGGCATAGGTGATAAAGAACTTGCAACATATAAAAATATTTGGAAAACTATCGAAAAAGCATATAAAAATACAGAAGACCGGATCTCAAATATATGAGATGATACTCAAGTGACATTTGATCCTAATAATCCAAACGAAGTGCTTGTACATGGTGAAAGATATCCATTAGTTATACAGACATCAGATGGTAATATAAAAAGAATAAATATTGATGGAAAAAAAGTTACTTATGAGTCTATCACTACAGATGCAGACAATAAAATCATCAAGGATAATGTTTTCGCATTTGAGTTTATTCCTGTCAGTACTGGTAATGGTATTGTAGCTCCTCAAGTTGAATGATCTGGTTGATATATTCCTAATCAAACTCCTACTAATATACCTGTATCATACTAAAACAAATTATATATTCAAACAACCAATTTATAAATGTTTTTTATCCTTATAAACCAATACATCATGAATAATCTATCACAAGTCAAAAAAGATATAACTAATTTTGTCGCTCAAAAAAAAATGGAATTAGTATTTGAAGCGGATCAGAAGATTAAAAAAATACAAGAAAATGCTTTGGCAAAAATAAAAGAAGCTAAAGAAAAATCTCAAAAAAAAGATAAAAAATAGAAAAATTTCTTATATATCATATATTCAAAGATAGATGATTATTTGACAATAATATATTGACTTTTCATATAAAAAGATTATAAATAACAAAACAAAAAATAAAAACTATGAAAAAAATATATAATTCTATCATGAGAGTGAATGTTATCAAGTTATATGCAATCACTTTGCCAAGCCATTTAGTGTGGCTGTTAGTCGTAGGTATTGTGTTGAGAGTTGCAGGTCTGCAATTTAGTCAACATGTTGCCTCATCGAGCGAATTTTCAAGCAGTTTGTTTTTCATCCCATGTGTTGCGTTGGTAGAAGAAATGATGTTCCGATGGGTTCCTATGACCCTATTGAGCTTAGCTCTAATAGTCTTAACAAAGTTGAAAATCATTAATACAGAAAAACGTGATACTATTGAAATATATGGTATCTACGCAGTAGTGATTGGAATCAGTATATGGTTTGGAATGTTGCATGGTAACGTTTTCAATATTCTTCTCCAGGGTGTAAGTAGTCTGATATTCTTTATGTTTTATTTGCGGACCTATTTTCGCAGAAAACAAGAGAATCCAAAGATAAGTTATCAGATGCGACCATTATTAGCCTCTACAATCTATCATACAGTATCTAATGCTGTTATGATTATAATATAATGAAGTGGTGTTTTTACACCACTTTTTTTATTATCGGAGGATCAAAAAAAATCCCACGAAAACGCAGGAATTATAGTACATTGTTTTACGCAGCTACTGCTAATTTAGCATAATCTGCAATTTTTTTTTCGCCATACGCTTTGATGATTGCAATTTCTTTTTCAAGTTCTCCAAATACGTGACTCATGGTATAGCTTCTTCGTCCTGTTAGGAATCTATACATTCCCATACAATCTTCTTTTCCACAATTATTCCACATAGAATCAATTTCGATAAATCGTTCTCTGAGCTTCGTTAAGGCTTTTTGGGCTTTTTGTTCTTCTCGTAATTCTTTTTTGGTCATTTTATGAATTTTATATTATTGTTCTTTATGTATTGTATAATTACTTTATGATTTTTAATAATAAAGTCAAGTGATTTCGTTTATTAAAAAAACTCTGGTAAAAAACCAGAGTTGATATATTGTTTAGTATTTTCTATGGTACTTTATAGAAGGCAATATTCATATTCATGCCCGCTCCAATAGAGAAAAATAGTATGATATCTCCTGATTTGATCTTATGATTTTCCCATGTACCTTTGTACATACGATCTAGGATTAATGGTATACAAGCCACTGATGGATTACCATACGTATCACCGATGATGGGCATGATGTTTTCTGGTACTGGTCGATTAAACTGAGCAAAAGTTCGTAGTGTTATTTCTTCCAGCATCAGAGGATTTGGTTGATGAAAGACCATTTTAGCGATTTTTTCAATCGGGATTTTAGCCTCCTCAAGAGCTTCTTTGATCATAAGGGGAATGTGCCTAAGAGCATGTTTATGTACTCGTGTACCCAACATTTTCAAAAATAGTTCTTTCGGATCGTCATGATTTGGATCATAAGATTCACCCATCCATATCATACATGCTTGTTGATTAAGTGTATCAGATCGTACCTTATGAAACAGCATACCTAGGGGTTCATCACTTTCCACAGCTTTCATGAAAACAGCGCCTCCGCCATCAGCATAGAGATTACTATCTACATCTGATGTGTCCATTACTCGTGAAAGCATTTCAGCTCCTATAACCAATATGTTCTTTCTTTTGCCACAAGTGATCATAGTATTAGCTTGGATCATAGCTTGGAGAAATCCAGGACATCCAAACACTATCTCATAAGAGAGTAAATTTGGGTTAAAAAGCCCCAATTCATTTTCTACTTTTTCAATAAGAGAGGGTGCTGATTCGAAAGAATCCTGTCCAAAATAATGTACTACTACGATACTGTTAAGCGATTCTTTGTCGACAGAGCATTTAGAAAAATGATACTTAGCTCTTTCAAATAGGTTTTCCTTACGGTGTCCATCGATATGTACCACAAGATCTTTGCTTCCCAATCCGAGACAGTCTTCCAGCATTTCCAATTTACGGGCACTATTATATCCACTGATAATAACATCATATGCTATGACAGCAGGATTGATAATTTGCATATCATTTTTGATCAATGCCGCATAACTTGGGACCAAATCAACCTTATCTGTTTTGGTAGCTACATCACGGAAATTAGTTGCGAAGATAAGACAATCTACATCATCAGGATTAACGTTTGCTGAGCGTATTGCCTCTTTTCCTGCTTCGATGCCAAGATCAGAAGTTACCTTATATTCTGCAGCATAATGCCGTTTTTTTGTTCCCGTAATTTCTTGGAACTTTTTTAGAACCTCAGAAGTTGTCTTTTGTATGGGATTTTTTTGCGCATCATAGAATGTGCGTTCGGGAATATCGTTATTAGCGATAATTCTGTCGGTAGAAATATCATGACTTCCTGTCCCAATGATTTTTGAATAAATTTTTTTCATTGTGTATATATTTTTGTTTTTTTGTTACTCTTTATTTTGGTCAATTAAATTTTGAATTTAGCCACCTGAGAGTATAATAGAGGTATGACCTTTATATTCTCAGTACCCATCATGAAACACCTGTCCATAAGCGAGAGAGATGAGAT
>Ga0247841_10007427_pt1 | contig 16304 bp, 10 predicted proteins | sample LaCruzMarch2015__2_FD_192410 | JGI IMG/M metagenome (GOLD analysis project Ga0247841, IMG submission 192410) | Freshwater microbial communities from meromictic Lake La Cruz, Castile-La Mancha, Spain - LaCruzMarch2015_18m | ecosystem: Environmental > Aquatic > Freshwater > Lake | place: Spain... | reverse complement strand
GCAGCGATATCATGATGGTTTTTGATGAATGCGTGCACTATCCCGCCGCGCGCGATTATGTCGAGCAGTCTCTCGCGCTGACTACACGCTGGGCAAGACGTTCCAAGGAGCATTTTTCACGAACAATGAACGACGAGAGACGCTCGACGAAAGGGCAGCTCTTGTTCGGCATCGTCCAAGGCGGCACATATCCGGACCTTCGTAAAAAAGCCGCCCAAGATCTACTCTCGATAGGATTTGACGGCTATGCCATCGGAGGAGTATCGGTAGGCGAGCCGGGGGAGCTCATACGCGAGATAACCGGATATACGGCGCCGCTTCTTCCGGAAGATAAGCCGCGGTATCTCATGGGCGTAGGCCTGCCGCAGGATATGCTCGAAGCTATTGCCTCCGGCGTCGATATGTTCGACTGCGTCATACCGACTCGCAATGGACGCAACGGCCAGGCTTTCACATGGAACGGCGAACTTCAATTCAGAAATGCCGTTCATAAGGAAGATCAGAGCCCTATAGATGAGACTTGCGACTGCTATACCTGTAAAAACCATTCCAGGTCCTATTTACGGCACCTTTTTAATACAGAGGAGATAATGGGGTTAAGGTTGGTATCATTGCATAATATACACTTTTATGTTAAACTTATGGAATTGTCGCGCCGGGCAATAGAGGAAAACCGGTTCGCGGAATTCAAAGATAGCTTCAATGACTCGTACAAACGAAAAGGAGAATGAAGATCATGAACGCGCCAGCAAGTCCGCTTATGAATTTAATGCCGATAGTATTGATATTTATAGTATTTTATTTTCTTCTGATAAGGCCGCAGAAAAAAACACAGGATGAACATAAAAAGATGATAGCGGGGCTAAAGAAGAACGATGAAGTGATTACCGCGGGCGGTATACACGGGACGATAATGAATGTCAAAGAGAATACGATCACCCTTAAGATCGATGACGAGGTTAAGGTGGAGGTTCAAAAAACAAGCGTTTCGTCTATGAAGCGCAAGGCGGGGGAATAAATGAATAAGAATTTACAATGGAAGCTGGTCGGTATAATAGCGATTACAATAATCACTGTTTTAATGATCTTGCCGCCTTTTACGGTAAAAGATAAAGACGGCCTGGTCCTTCAAAAAGGAAAGATAAATCTCGGGCTCGATCTTCAAGGCGGAATGCACGTCGTATTGAAGGTAGATACGACTAAACTTCCGATAGAGGGCAGGAAAGACGCGGTCGAAAGGGCTATGGAGATAATCCGTAACCGCGTAGACCAGTTCGGCGTCGGCGAAATGGCGATACAGAGACAGGGGAAAGAGAATATCATTGTTCAGCTTCCCGGCGTTACGGATAGAGAGAGGGCTCTCGAGATCATAGGAAAGACCGCGCATCTCGAGTTTAAGATAGTTTCGGACAATATAGAGGATCTCAAGAAGGCAATAAATAATGAGCCGGTTGAAGGCTATGAACTTAAATATTTAGAGGGCGAGAGGGCAGGGCGTGAACCATTATTGGTAGCTAAGGACGCCAGTTTAACGGGCGATCTTCTTGTGGATGCTAAAACTGAGTTTAGCTCTAAAGGGTTTGGCGAGCCATACGTTTCTATTACTCTAAATTCGAAAGGCGCCCAAATATTCGCAAATGTTACAGCGACCAATGTAGGCAAGAGACTTGCGATAATACTGGATGGAAAAGTGGTATCCGCTCCGGTGATCCGCGAAGCGATACCTTCCGGGCAGGCGCAGATCTCAGGCAGTTTTACCGTAAACGACGCCAATGACCTTGCCGTCATACTCAGGGCCGGCGCGCTTCCAGCTCCCGTCATAGTGGAAGAGGAGAGGACAGTTGGTCCGCTTCTCGGAGCCGATTCGATCAATAGCGGCATACGCGCTACGGTTATCGGAGCGGTGCTTGTATTTTTATTTATGATAATGTATTACCGTCTTGCCGGGCTTATTGCAAATTTCGCGCTTGTATTGAACATTTTAATAATACTGGCATGCCTTTCATTGTTCAAGGGGACACTTACATTGCCCGGCATAGCCGGTCTTATACTTACTATAGGTATGGCGGTGGACGCGAACGTTCTTATATATGAAAGGATACGCGAAGAGCTCAAACTAGGAAAAACTTTAAGGGCGGCCATCTCCTCGGGTTATCACAGGGCATTCTCGGCCATTATGGACTCCAACCTTACTACGATAGTCGCGGCCGCGCTGATATTCAAATTCGGCTCGGGGCCAATAAGGGGCTTCGCTGTTACTCTTACAATAGGTCTATTGGCCAACCTTTTCACGTCCGTAACATGCACGAGAATAATATTTGAAGTGATGTGTGATCAGTTCGATCTTACCAAATTGCGATTTATGCAGTTCTTTCATGAAACTCATATTGATTTCATAGGAAAGAGAAAGATATTCTATACCGTTTCCGCCGTGGTTATCATAGTCGGACTTACCGCGTTCTTCATGCGCGGAGAGAAGAACTATGGGGTTGATTTTTCCGGCGGCACATTACAGCAGTTCTTATTTGAAAAAAATATAAAAGCCGATGATGTCCGCTCGGCGCTCAAGGAGATAGGCTACGGCAACGCGTCTATACAGCAATACGGAAATCCTCGCGAGGTGATCATAAGAACGCAGGCCGATATATCCAAAGACCTTAACGCGATGTTCAAAAAGAATTTTCCGGAGAACACGTTTCAGGTATTAAAGGTCGAGACTGTGGGCCCGGCGGTCGGTAAGAATCTTAGGCAGAATGCCATAATAAGCCTTCTCTTGGGCATAGCCGGAATATTGATATACGTTTTGTTCAGGTTTAATCTTAAATACGGCATAGCCGGCGTCATGGCATTATTTCATGACGTAATTATCGCGGTAGGGGCGCTAGCCCTGGCCGGGAGGCAGTTTGATCTGACTATAGTCGCGGCCTTGTTGACCATAGCCGGTTATTCGATAAACGATACTATCGTTATATTTGACAGGATCCGCGAGAATTTAAGGTTGGTGAAAAAAGGAAGCTTTATAGAGATCGTTAACTTAAGCGTAAACCAGACTTTTTCCAGGACCATACTCACTACCAGCGTTACGATGCTCGTAGTTATTGCTCTGCTTGTCTTCGGAGGAGCGGTTCTGAATGACTTCGCGTTCTGTCTGTTCATTGGATTCATCTCGGGAGTCTATTCCACGGTTTATATCGCTAGTCCGCTATTGATATCGTGGCAGAAAAAGGTCGCGGTAAGAAGGTAAGATAAAGATATGTCAGCGGGTTCACCTAATGACGGATATAAGGCGGCCGAAAAAGGTTCAATAGTCAGCATCTTCACAAACGGGCTTTTGTTTATATTCAAGATATTTGCCGGCGTGGTGGGTCATTCTAACGCCATGATAGCCGATGCTATTGATACGCTCGGCGATACCATGACGTCGACCGGTATGCTGGTGGGTTACAAGATAGCCGCCAGGCCGCCGGACGCGGAGCATCCGTACGGTCACGGCAAAGCCGAATCGATAATAGCCAAACTGCTGGCCATATTCCTTATCGCCCTCGGATTAAAAGTTGCTTACAATTCCGTACATGTCCTCCTCGTCTCGCACCAGTCGTATATTCCCGGGCGCATAGCTCTTATAGCCGCTATCGTATCTATAATTGTAAAGCTCGCTCTCTTCCGGTACACAAGCCTCATAGGCAAGAAGACATCGTCTACCTCTATGACGCTTTACTCTTGGAATCTGGCCTCGGACGCGTTCTCGTCTTTAGTGGCACTCATCGGTATCGCCGGCGCGCGCTTCGGATATACCGCGATGGACCCAATAGCCGCGCTCGTTCTGTCAGTATTTGTAATAAAGACGGGGGTTCAGGGTTTTCATCGGGCGTATGATGAGCTTATGGACGGAGCTCCTGAAGACTCGGTGATAGAAGGTATAAGGGGTATTGCCAAGGCAAATTTGAGCGTGAGAGCCGTGAAAGATGTGAAGGTCCGGAAGATGGGGCTCGATCTCATGGTGGATATGGTAATAGAGGTTGAAAAATCTATCTCGGTAGAAAAAGGGCACGCGATAACGGATATTGTGCGAAAAGATATAATGAAAAAGATGCCATCCGCCAGGGAAGTTTTCATACACGTAGAGCCGTATCTTAAATGAGAAAGACCTGGAGGATAAAAGAGCCAAACCTCGCAGCACAGGACGAACTCGCCTCATCGCTAAAAATCTCAAAAATCATGGCCCAGCTTCTCGCCAACCGCGGAATGCCGGATACTGCTTCCGCGATGGATTTTATGAAATCGTCGCTTTCATCCTGCCACGATCCGTTCCTTCTTAAAGACATGGCCAAGGCAGTTTCCAGGATAAAGGATGCTATATCCCGCTCTGAGAAGATCCTTGTTTACGGAGATTACGATGTTGACGGGATAACGTCCGTAACTATAGTATATACCGCCCTAAAGAAGCTAGGCGCTTCAGTTGAAAGTTATATACCTAATCGCGTCGAGGAAGGATACGGATTAAATCTCGCCGCCATAAAGAAGGCGCACAGGGACGGTTTTTCGCTTATAGTAACCGTCGATTGCGGCATAACGTCATTTAAAGAGGTTGAGTACGCAAGTTCTATGGGTATCGACGTGGTGGTCACCGACCACCATGAGGTGCTTATCGAAAAGATCCCAAAGGCCTGTGCCGTTATAGATCCTCTTCAAAAAGATTGCCCATATCCCTTCAAGCACCTTGCGGGAGTCGGCATAGCGTATAAGCTCGCTAAAGCCCTATACGACGGGACCGAATTTTTTGCGGAGGATTTTCTCGATCTCGTGAGCCTGGGAACGGTGGCCGATATTGCGCCTCTCGTTGGGGAGAACAGAATCCTAGCGAAGATGGGACTGGTGGAGATGAATAAGCGCGAGCGCATAGGCTTGAGCGCTTTGATGGATGTGGGCGGATTAAGCGGTAAAGAGATAATAAGCGGCCACATAGGTTTTATACTCGGCCCCAGGATAAACGCGATGGGCAGGATAGGCTCGGCAAAGGTTTCACTCGATCTCCTTTTAAGCGATAATAAGGAAGAGGCAGCGCGCATAGCGAAGCTCCTCGATACGGAAAACAGGAGCAGGCAGAAGATAGAAGCCGCGATATTACAGGATGCGCTATCTAAGGTGGAGCGCGAAGTAAACTTTAAGCATCATAAGGTCATAGTGCTTGCCGGAGAGAATTGGCACCCGGGCGTTATAGGGATAGTCGCTTCTCGCATAGCCGACAGGTTTTACAGGCCGACCATTCTCATATCGCTGGATGGAAAGACCGCTAAGGGGTCAGGGAGATCAATAGACGGGTTTCATCTGTTCGAATATCTTCTTCGTTCGAAAGATACGCTGATGGGTTTCGGCGGGCATGAGGCCGCCTGCGGCGTGACATTAGAAAAGGGCAGGATAGATGAATTCCGCGACAGGATAAATGAAGAGGCCTCAAAAGACGTCGATGACGGGATATTCAGCCCAAAACTCGATATAGATATGGATATACCGCTTAGCGCTCTCACTGAAAAAGTAATAGCGGAGATCGAGACGCTTAGCCCCTTCGGATCGGATAATCCTAAGCCGGTCCTGGCCTCCAGAAAACTTACCGTTAAAGACGGCCCGCGTCAGATAGGGAAGAACGGATTTAAGGTATGGGTCACGGATAATCGTGTCACCTGTGAGGCGGTGAGTTTTGGCAAGAGCAACATGGAACCGCCGAAATTAGGTTCCGGGGTAGACCTTGCTTACACACCTTCGATCAATGACTGGCAGGGTGTGCAGTCCATACAATTGGAGCTAAAAGATATCGGTTAGTTTTAATCGTAACCAAAAATCCAACCGGGGCGGTTGGATTTTTTTTGTCGTTACTATTGACAGTCCGGCATTCGTGTGATATATTTAACTATGCTGATAGTTAAGATAGTTAAATATTAAGGAGGTTAATAATGTTGAATATATCGATCACCGAGTTCGCCGACCGCGTTTCGGAGATAATGCCGGCCATAATGAAAGAGTTTTTAAGAAGTCAGTCGGGGGATTTTCATAAGGTTAAGATAACCTTGCCGCAGTTGGCCATAATGGGCGTGCTTGAACGCGTGAAGGACGCCAATATGACCGATCTGGCTAGCGCGATGAACGTCACGACCTCGGCCATGACTGGAGTGGTTGATAGGCTCGTCAGGGACGGATATGTTGCCCGCACCCGCGATTCAGAGGACCGGCGTATAGTGCATATAAAACTTACCGCGAAGGGGTTAAAGACCATTCGTGCGGAGATAGAGAGCAGAAAACGCGTCACGATCAAGATGTTCGGCATGATATCGCAGGAAGAGCGTGAGAAATATCTTGAAATACTCGAGCACATAAAAAGTCATATAAAGGATTGATCAAGTTCATGAAAAGAGCTTTCGCATTTATATTATTTATATTTTACATCACCTTAGGCGCCACGGTTGTGAGCGCGCTTACCGATGATGCCGCGCCTGTTTTTGACAAGGACGCTTTCGCGGCAGCTGCCGGTGTAAAAAAAGAGCTTTTAATAGGAATGGTCGACTGCGTGGCTATGGCGTTAAAGAATAACACAGAGATACAAATAAGGAAGATATACCCCAAGGTTGAGGACCAGAATGTGAGGATCGAGAAATCAAAGTTTGAGCCTAATTTATCATTTGACCTCAGCACCGGAAATAGTGACGACTTGAGCCCGCTTACTCTTACCGGGGTCAATCCCACAAAGACCAGGACGAATATATTCAACTTCGGCTATGATGAAAAGTTTGTTACCGGCACTACCGTTTCGCTCGATTTTGACAATACGCGCATTAGCTCAAACTCTCTTATAGATACATATAATCCGTATTTCGATTCCGAGGCGAGCGTCACGATAACTCAGCCTCTTCTTAAAGGGTTTGGCATCATAGTGAATAAGGCCGGTTTTCTTATTGCGAAGAACAATAAACTGAAATCGGACCAGAATTTGCTCAACGAAATGATAAATGTGCTTACCGAGGTAAAGAAGAGATATTACGGATTCCAATATACGCAGGAGCAATATAAGGTAGCCCTGGCCTCCCTTAAAAGGATCCAGGACCTGCACGATATAAATAAAGAGAAGTACCTGAAGGGTCTGGCATCCAACGTCGACCTATTAGGGTCCGAGTCGGAACTTGCCCAGACCGAAGAGGGCGTGCTCGCAGCCGAAGAGTCGATGATGGCGGCTGAAGACAATCTTAAATTTATAACCAACCTCATTGACGATGTCGAACTTTGGAACGCCAGGATAGTGCTTTTGGATAAATTGGCGTATGAGAAACAGGGCGTGGACCTGATAAATTCTATCGAAAAAGCTTTTGAATACAGGCCGGATTATGAGGCCGCGAAGATAGACCTTAAAAATAAGGATATATCGGTCATATTCTATAAAAATAACGTTCTGCCTCAGCTTGACCTTACGGGGATGTATGGTTTTAACGGGCTTGGCCAGCAATTCAGTAAGGACATGGGAACTATGGGCTCCGGAAATTATCAGGACTGGTCCGTAGGCGTTACATTTAAGATGCCGTTCTTCAGCGATAAGGAGAGGGGTGAGTATGAAAAATCGAAGCTGGATAAAGTCAAAGCCCTTCTTGATTTTAAGAGATTGGAGCAGAGAATCATCCTTGAGGTTAGAGATGCTTCCAGGAAGGTCGACATAAAATACAGGGTTCTCGATGCCAGTACTAAGGCTAAGAACGCCGAAGAGGAGAACTACGCCGCTCAGGAGACAAGGTTCCGGGCAGGATTGGTATCGACGCTCGATATGGTCATCTACTACGAAAGGGTGACCAAGAGCCAGGTTAATTACGTAAAGAGCGTGATCGATTATAATATTGCCGTCATAGAGCTTGTCAAGGCCGAAGGCATGACGCTTGTGAATGAGGATATAAAGCTGGAAGAGTAACTTCAGGCTAAACGGTAAATTTAAAATTAAAAAGCGGAGAGTTATATGAGAAAAAGCCATTCGATCCTAGTTTGTATTATATTGACCGCGTTCGTTATATCCGGATGCGGAAAAATGGCCGCGAAGAGCTCGAAAAAAGAGGGTGCGATACCGGTAAAGATCATGAAGGTGGCTCTCGAGGATCTCGATAAAGCGCTTGAATATGTCGGGAATATTAAAGGCCGAGACGAGGCCGTGGTCTACCCAAAGGTAAGCGGAAAGATCATAGAGAAGGTGAAAGAAGACGGCAGTCCGGTGTTAAAAGGAGACGTCATAGCATATATTGACAGGGATGAAGTAGGTTTGAAATTTGAAAAAGCGCCTGTCGAAAGTCCTCTTACCGGGGCTGTCGGCAGAGTATATGTCGATATTGGATCTAGTGTCACTCCGCAGACGGCGATCGCGCTTGTAGCGGATATGACCGAAGCCCAGATAAGCCTGGAGATACCCGAGAAGTATCTGCCGCATGTATCCGTAGGACAGGACGCGGAGATCATGGTCGACGCGTATCCCGGTGAAAAATTTATCGGCAAGGTCACGAGGATCAGCCCGGTCGTTGATTTGGCCACCCGCGCGGCGCCGATAGAGATAATGATCGATAACCGGGATAACCGTCTGCAATCCGGTATGTTCGCGAAGGTCCGTCTTATAATCGAAAAGATAATTAAAGCGCCCGTAGTTATAAGGGAAGCTATTATAGGACGAGACCCGGATACTTATGTCTATGTTGTGGTCAATAATAAAGCCGTTTTAAGGAAGGTGCTCTTTGGCGTGCGGCAGGGGCCATATGTCCAGGCTACGGCAGGATTAGAGGCAGGGGAAGCGGTAGTAGTTATGGGGCAGCAGCGACTCCGCGACGGAGCCGATGTCATAACTGAGGAGTAATAAAAAGTGAATCTTCCTGAATTTGGAGTAAGAAAACCTGTAACGAATCTGATGATCTTCTCTTCGATCATCATAATAGCTTTTTACAGCCTTACACAGCTGGGCATCGACCTTATGCCGAAGATAGAGCCGCCGGCCATAACAGTCATAGCCTCATATCCGGGCGCGAGCGCCGAAGATGTTGAGACCAAGGTGACGGAGCCATTGGAGAACCAGCTTTCCACTACCCCGGGCCTGGATAAAATAACCTCCCGCTCAAGTGAAGGCGCATCCGTTATAACGCTTAAGTTCAAATGGGGCACTAATCTTGACGAGGCGTCGAACGATATTCGCGATAGGATAGAGCTCACCAAACGGTTTCTTCCCGATATACCTGATGAAATGGATAATCCTTTTATATTCAAGTTCAATACCGCCAATATCCCGATAATATTTCTGGGCATAACCGCCGATCAATCTTACCCGGAACTTAATGACATAATAGATAAGCGCGTTGCCGACGCGCTCAGGCAGATAGCCGGAGTAGGAACGGTCCAATTAATAGGAGGCCCCGAGCGGCAGATAAATGTTTCAATCAACAGGGAGAGACTCGAGGGGTATGGATTGTCAATACTTGACATACAAAACGCGCTTCGTAACGAGAATGTGACGCAACCCCTGGGAAACATAAAATCGGGTTTGACCGATTATCTGTTAAGGCTTCCCGGGGAATTCAAAAGTCCTGATGAGATAAATCTGATAATACTCGGAAATCGTGAAGGGAAGTTCGTTTATTTAAAAGACGTCGCTAAGGTAGAGGATAGCTACAGGGAGATAACATCTATAGTGAGATTTGAGCGCAAGCTCGGAATGATGATGATGGTCCAGAAGCAGACCGGCACGAACACCGTCGAGGTCGCCGAGCGCATAAAGAAAAAACTTAAAGACCTGGAAAAGGTCTTGCCGCCCGATGTAAAGATGCATATCCTTTTTGATACTTCAAAAGATATCATAAACGCTCTCGATTCTCTTAAATCGTCGGTATGGGTCGGAATAATCCTGGTAATACTCGTAGTCTGGTTCTTCTTAAGGCAGCTCTACGGGAGCCTTATAATAGCGCTCACCATACCATTTTCGCTTTTGATAGCTTTTATATACCTGTTCTTAAGCGGGCGCACGATAAATACCATAAGCCTGTCTTCTCTTGCGATAGCTTCCGGTATGGTCGTAGACAACGCGATAGTTGTAGTCGATAACGCGTATCGCCATCTTGAGAGGGGGCAGCGCCCGGCTGAGGCCGCCATATATGGGACCTCGGAGATGTTCTTATCCATAGCCGCATCGACACTGACGACCGTTGTAGTATTTATGCCTATGTTATTTGTTTCCGGTGTTGTAGGTATAATGTTCGGAGAGCTGGCGACCATAGTTACGGTTACGCTTATAGCTTCTCTATTTACGGCCGCCACATTCACCCCTATGCTTTGCGCGAAGTGGCTTAAAGCGAGCCCTCAAGCGGCGGATCGAAGCAAACAGAATAAATGGATGCGAAAATTTTACGATACCTCCGAAAGGTGGTTTAAGTCGTGGGAGGATATATACGCCGGGGCGTTGGCATGGTGCCTGGGGCACAAAAGGATCGTCATATTCGGTTTTCTGGGAGCGTTCATATTAAGTCTATTCTCAACCCGCTTTATAGGTAACGAATTCGCTCCGGAAGAAGATACCGGCGATATGCGCATAACGGTAAATATGACCCTCGGCACCCGACTGGAAGAGAGCGATAAGGTAGCCAAACGGATAGAGGACATATTGGAAAAATACGCGCCCGAGTCCGAATTTACATATGTCAGAAGCGGCGAGTCGGGGCGCGGGACTGGTAAGGTTATGGGCGGAGCTTCCGGCACGCACGTCATAGCTGGGGGAGCTAAGCTCGTTTCGAAGACTAAAAGGAAGCGCTCCGTTAAGGAGGTTGCTCAAGGAGTAAGGGGAGAGATTAAAAAGATACCGGGTGTATTGAAGGCCGACATATCTACCGGTAATCCTATGGGCGCTATGATAACGGGTATGGGCGGCAAGGCGATACAGATCGAGGTCATAGGCCATTCATTCGATGATGCCGATGTGGTGGCCAATAAGATAAAGGGAATAATGGAGCGCACGCCCGGCGCTGTGGATGCCAGTATATCGCGCGAGATAAACCGTCCCGAGTTACGTCTTGAGGTAGACCGCGAAAAAGCCGCGATCTTAGGGCTGAATATGAATACCATAGCTTCGAGCATAAGAACATACATAGAAGGAGCTACAGCCACAAAGTACAGGGAGAAAGGCGAGACCTACGATATATATTTAAGGCTCGAGGAGTCCTCCCGGTCAAAGATAGAAGATATAGAGAATCTTATGATAGTTTCTCCGGTCACCGGTAAGCAGATCAGGATATCTAGTTTTATAAAGATATACGAGGCCCTGGGGCCGGTAAGGATAGAGAGGCAGAACAGGGAGCGCGTAGTCATGGCCGAGTGCAATGTCTTTAAGCGTTCGGCCGGAAAGATACTAGAAGACCTTAAAAAAGAGATAGACAGAATCGCGCTCCCCGACGGAATAATGATAAATTACGGTGGAGAGGCCGAGGAGCAGAAGAAAGCCTTTAAAGACCTCTCGATGCTTCTGGTTCTCGGCATGATACTGGTCTATATGGTCATGGCGGCGCAGTTCGAGTCGCTCCTGGATCCGTTTGTCATTATGTTCTCCGTGCCATTCACATTCACAGGGGTATTCCTTGGATTTATTTTAACGGGGACTACATTAAGCATAATAACGTTTCTTGGGATAATAATGCTTATAGGAATAGTCGTTAATAATGCCATAGTATTGATAAGCTACATAATAATCCTCCGCGCCAGGGGTTATTCGATGCTCGAGGCAGTAACGCTCGGAGGCAAAGACAGACTGCGGCCGGTCCTGATGACTACTATAACTACTCTAGTAGGCCTTCTGCCGCTCGCTCTTTCAAGAGGCGAGGGATCGGAGACATGGCAGCCTTTAGGCATCACGATGATAAGCGGGCTTACAGTCTCGACTTTCGTTACGATGTTGTTCGTGCCGACTCTTTACGCAATAGTCGAGACTCGCTTTAAGAAGGAGGGTAAGAAACTATGAAGATGATCATGATAACTTATAACGAGGCGATGGATGATGAGGTGATGGACGCCATCGCGTCCGTACCCATAAAAAATTATACCAAGACCACCGGCGCGTTCGGCAGGGGCGAGACCTCCGGGACGCACATGGGTAACGATATATGGCCGGGCCTCAATAATATGATCTACATCGCCTGTGATGAAAAAGAGTCAAAAGAGCTTTTAGTTAAAATAATAGCCCTCCGCAAGGATTTCGGCAAAGAGGGTATAAAAGCCTTCTTGCTGCCGCTCGAAGACCTCACCTGATTTGATAAATAATCAAATATTTGTTGACAAAAAGCGAAACAAGTGGTAGCCTCTTCTTAAAAAGGAGGTTATCATGCATAGAACTATCGCGATTTTGGTAATGCTGTCGCTTTTCGCTAGCATACCGAATGTTTCTGCGCAGGACCTTTGGGCTGGCAAGGATGGTAATATTCGAAACGTCGATACTAGAGGGCTCGTAACCGGTAAGGGCGGATTTTATCTTGCAACGCAAAACGAAGTATACATGGCCAGAGATTCCAAAGCTAAGTGGGAGTCGGTCTTTTCCATTCCCGCGGGAGACAACGAAATAAGCTGCATTGGTAGATCCTCCGGCGTCGTGCTTGTAGGTACGAAGCGCGGGCTCTTCAGATCTGAGGATGGCGGCGCAAATTGGAAGAATGTATTTAGGACAATAATCCCCGAGAAGAACAACGTTCTTTCAATAGCTATTTCATCGGTCGGAGAGAGTAGGGTGATTATAGGAACGCAGAAGGGCGTATTCGCCAGTATTGATAAAGGCAATAGTTGGAAAGATATAAGTTTTTCACTGAAGAACAGACCTGTGAAATATCTGGCGCTCACAAAGGATGTGATCTATGCAAGTAGCGATGATGGAGTATATGTAAACAAATCGCCCCGGGATGGATGGGAGCGAATATATGTAAAAAGTTCGATAGAAACTCCCGGAGATGAAGGTGATGATAGTTTTATAGAATCCGAGGATAGCAACGAGGGGCAAGGCGTTCCGATAGCCATCGCCGGAACAAGGCTTTATGTCGGTTGCGGTATGGGGATATCATATACAGATGACGAAAAGAGTTGGAATGCTATTTCCGGGGATGGGCTTTTCGGAGACGTGACTCACATAGCTGCGTCGGCTATTCAATCTATTGACGGTAGGGCAGCAGACGCAGCTAATTCAGATAGTCTTTACTGTGCCACTACTAAAGGCGTATTCCGGTATGAAAAGGAGAAGTCGGCGTGGCTGGAGCTTTATAAAGGTCCCGGCACGACGTTTACCGTAAATGGACTGGTATTGGATAGTGATAAAGAGAATTCCTTATGGGCGCTAACAGATAGAGGTCTATATAAGCTTGAGAGTAGTTTCTCCGCAGGTGCGGGGTATATCGATGTCGAGCGTAACCTTAAGGATCTGAAGATAATATTCGACAACGAACCGCCGTTTATAGAGCTTCAGAAGGCGGCTATAAAATTTGCCGATGTGAGTCCCGACAAGGTAAAGAACTGGCAGAACCAGTCGCGTATCAAAACTCTCCTGCCGAAAGTAAGTTTTGGTTGCGATCAGGGCACCTCGACCAACTATGAAATATATACAAGCGCGACCAGAGATTATGTCGTCGCCGGACCGAATGATCTGTCGAACGGAATGGATGTCTCCGTATCCTGGGATCTCGCCGGCCTGATCTGGTCCGATGATCAGACGAATATAGACGTCAGATCCCGGCTGACGACACAGCTCAGGAACGATGTGCTGGATGACCTGAGAAGGGCGTATTACGAGCGTAAGCGCCTGCAATTCGAGCTTATGATGAATTCCTCAAAAGATATGAAGGCGCGTTTCGATAAAGAGATTCGCATTCAGGAGCTCGGCCAGGCCATTGACGATCTGACTGGTAACTATTTTTCGGAGCACATTAAGCGATGATTTTGCCAAAGACGTGAGTTTTATGCAAAATGTTAACTATACAAAAGCCAGTTTCAAAGACTTGCATTCTTCATATAATAGTATATACTTAATAGTAGAGAACGATAATAGCACACCATCTGAAAGGATGGGCCGCAAAGCTAAAGAGCCTAAATCTGCGACCGGAAGAAGGGTTTCAGATATGGCAGTCAGTTGCCGAACCTCTTAAAATAGCTTTATGACCTGTTCATCGTGTATTCAGACGGTGAGCAGGTTTTTTATTGAGCACATGATTTAAGATTTAAAAGAAGTTTTCAAAAGAGGTGGGTAATATGAAAACCTTAAGATTATATATTATAAGCTATGCGCTGGTACTCGCGACACTTCTAATAGTGCCGATAGGAACAGCCTGCGCGTATGATGGTAATGGTAGTAGCGATCGGTTGTCCGATGGGTCATCTTCTGTATTCTCACCCGGATACATCAATGCCGCCAAACAGAAGACGGAAGCCGTAAGAGACCAGATGTACCCCCAAAAGAGTTTTATGGAGAGGCTTGTGGAGAATATAAAGGGCGGGGTTGCGGACAATGTCGATGAGACCGTCGCTACAAAGGTAACGGCCGACATCAAGAAGAAGACGAGCGCGAAGAGTACCGCGGCGCAGACGACGCCCGTCACAATATCAGAAGGCGTTAACCCTAATGGCATACCGGCGTATGTATGCAACAAAGCGCAGGAATATATTAACGGACAGGGCGGGTCAGCGGCCTATATTTATATAAAACCAAATGGTGAAAATTATTCCGCGGTTTGGGTTGCCAGTGATGGCTTCTCGATTAAAACCCAGATATTCAATTCCGACGGCGTTGCCGCCATTACTCAGCCTAAGATATTGAACGGCCCATCGAATTATGTTTTCTTATCGAGAGTTATAACGCTATCAAACGGTAACCTAGCGGTTGTCTGGATGGAAAGGGATTCAAATTACAAATATTCCATTAAAACTCAGACAATAAATTCAGATGGTAGCACGGTTCTACCCGCCCCAATCACGCTGGGAGGGGAATCTACCTCAGCCTTTATTGACGATATCGTAACGTTATCGAACAGTAATATCGCCGTCTTCTGGCATGAGTCAATATCAGGCGGTAAAAATGTCGTTAAATTTCAAATAATAAATTCAGAAGGCAGGGCGGAACTTGCCGCGCCGACAACATTAAGCGACGTATCGGGCACCGCTTCTCTGGAACGATTCACCACACTCTTAAGCGGAAACATAGTGGTATTCTGGAACGAGAGCGTAAACGGTCAGGGCTCTGTCAAGTCCAGGATAATAAGTTCAGATGGTAAGACAATACTCTCTTCGCCTGCGACATTATTAAGCTGGACATCGGGATACGCTGCTATTCAAAACGTCACAACGCTTTCGAACGGTAATCTCGCCATTTTCATGAATACGGAGGGCGGGGTTTCCCTATCCTCCATTAAATGCCAGGTTATAGACCCGCTTGGAAATATCGTGACTGTTTCTCCGGTCACATTAACTGATCCGCAGACCTTCTCTTACCCTTACAGTACCCATTATATCAATAAGGTCGCTACGCTCGCAAACGGCGACCTCGCGGTATTCTGGAGAGAGATGTTCTCAGGTGGTAGGTACTCCCTAAAATACCGGACAATGAAATCGGACGGCACCGCGGCATTATATCCGCCGATTGAACTAAGCGGATTATCTATCAACCCTTTAATAACTAACATTGCCACGCTATCAAATGGCAATCTTGCAGTTTTCTTTTATGATACGGATTTAGATTCTAAATGCTCCATTAAAGTTCAGATAGTGGATTCAACGGGTAATCTCGTTGGCTCGTCGACCACATTGAGCGGCCTATCGGAATGGTCTACCGTGCTAAACGTTACCACACTCTCAAATAGCAATCTCGCGGTCTTTTGGGTTGAGTTGGGCTCAAATGGTAAACAATCTATCAAATCGCAGATAGTGAATTCAGGCGGCGGTAAGGTACTCTCCTCGCCGATCGCAATAAGCGGAAATGAGCCATCGACGTCTACCTATTCTTATATAACAAGCGTTAACACGCTCTCGAACGGCAGCCTGGCGGTATTCTGGAGTGAACGAGGCCCGAATAGTTTGTACACTTTTAAAACTCAGGTTATCGATCAGGCGGGCACCTTTGTTCCTATAACAATATTAATCCCGCCTACTCCGCCTGCGAGCACCAATAATCTAACACAAGACCTGCTACCCGATACTTTTTTAAACTCGCTTAAGTCCAATATACTTAAAAACAGTTCCTACGGATGGGAGCTTAGGTCCGCTTTTAACAACAGCAGCAATAACGCTGT
>Ga0247841_10007426_pt1 | contig 16304 bp, 12 predicted proteins | sample LaCruzMarch2015__2_FD_192410 | JGI IMG/M metagenome (GOLD analysis project Ga0247841, IMG submission 192410) | Freshwater microbial communities from meromictic Lake La Cruz, Castile-La Mancha, Spain - LaCruzMarch2015_18m | ecosystem: Environmental > Aquatic > Freshwater > Lake | place: Spain... | reverse complement strand
ATCTCAGCCGGTCACGTTTCTGGGGAACTCCCTTGCCGATCTGGAGATCGGTGGATGGCCAGACAGAAATCTGCATTGGATCGGTAGCCCAGCTTAAAGAGGAGTGTGACAAAGCCCTGAAAGCAGGAGTTATGACATCGAATCCGCTGGCAGCCTATCAACCTGGAGAGATGTCGGATGAGAATTACCAATCCTTTGATCTTCATCGTCCCTTCGTGGATGAGATCATTTTGGCTGGAGCTGATGGCGAACGGCTTTACCGTGACCCTGACCTGATTGATGTTTGGTTCGATTCGGGCGCTATGCCTTACGCACAGTTCCATTATCCTTTTGAACAAACACGATCGCTGGAAAGCTATTTCCCGGCCGATTTTATTGCCGAAGGGGTAGACCAGACCCGGGGATGGTTTTTCACCCTCCATGCCATCGCCGTCATGCTGTTCGATAACGTGTCGTATAAAACCTGCGTTTCCAACGGACTTGTTCTCGATAAGAACGGCAATAAAATGTCGAAACGACTGGGCAATGCCGTTGATCCTTTTCAAACCATTGAAAAATATGGTCCCGATGCCACCCGATGGTACATGATCACCAACTCTCAACCCTGGGACAACCTGAAGTTTGATATGGATGGAATTGGAGAGATCCAGCGGAAGTTCTTCGGAACATTGTACAATACGTATGCCTTCTATTCCCTGTATGCCAATATTGACCAATTCACCTATAGCGAGCCGGAAGTTCCCATTCAGGATCGCCCGGAAATTGATCGTTGGATCCTTTCTGAGCTGAATTCGCTGGTTCAGATTGTAAACGACAGTTATGCCGATTATGAACCTACCAAAGCCGGACGTGCCATTGCCGATTTCGTGGATGCCCACCTGAGTAACTGGTACGTGCGCTTATGCCGCCGTCGTTTCTGGAAAGGAGATTATTCACGGGATAAGATTTCGGCATATCAGACCCTTTATCGCTGCCTGGAGGTCCTCTCGCAGTTAGCTGCCCCCATCGCCCCCTTTTTCATGGAACGACTCTTTGTCGATCTGAACAGTGTTACCCATCGTTTCGAAGCAGATTCAGTACACCTGACTGCATTTCCAATGGCTGATGCGACATTGATCGATAAGGATCTGGAAGAGCGTATGGAGCTGGCTCAGAACATCTCCTCCATGGTTTTATCAATCCGGAAAAAGACCAACCTCCGTGTTCGTCAACCTTTGAATAAAATTCTTATCCCATTGCTTTCTGATCACCTGAAAGAACAGGTTGATGCCGTTAAAAACCTGGTACTTTCTGAAGTGAATGTCAAGGAACTGGAATACATTACCGATACCGCAGGGATTCTTGTCATGAAAGTAAAACCAGACTTTAAAAAACTGGGTCCGAGATACGGAAAACTCATGAAACAACTGGCTGAAAAGCTTTCCGCCCTGACACAACAGGAGATAGCCGCCCTGGAACGGGAAGGGAAGCTTGATCTGCTCATTGGTGATCAACCCGTTGTTGTACTGGTTGGAGATGTTGAGATCCTTTCAGAGGATATCCCGGGTTGGCAAATTGCCAGCATGGGTAACATTACTGTGGCGCTCGATATCACCCTTACTCCTGAACTCCTGCAGGAAGGTATAGCCCGTGAGGTGATCAACCGGATTCAGAACCTTCGGAAAGACAATGGATTCGAAGTTACGGATAAGATTTCTGTAAAATTTCAATCCCTCCCGGAGATTGATGACGCGGTGAATAAAAATATTTCCTATATTTGCTCGGAAACGCTGGCTCAATCGTTTGAGATTCTTGAAACTGTTGAGGAAGCTGGTAAAATTTTAGTTGAACTAACCGATACGATTTCGACATATATATCAATCAAAAAGATTGACTAAAAGATAGACGGCACGAATTTATTCTGTCGTCTGTTGTTTTAAATGAATGATGAACATTAATTTTAAGGCCATGAAAAAAACAGGTGGAACAATACAAATGGAGAAAAACAGGTATTCCGATGAGGAATTGGAAGAGTTTAAACTGATAATCCTGAGTAAGTTGGAGAAAGCCCAGAATGACCTTCAATTACTTACCGAGTCGTATACAACAGGAAACGACCACGATACCAATGACACATCTCCCACTTTTAAAGTGCTGGAAGAGGGGTACCAGGTTTTTTCCAAAGAGGAAAACAGCAAATTCGCTGCCCGGCAGGAGAAATTCATCAAGTCACTGGAAAACGCATTAATCCGCATTGAGAATAAAACCTACGGCATTTGCCGGGTAACCGGAAAACTGATCCCGAAAGACCGCTTGCGCATTGTTCCTCATGCCACTTTGAGCATCGAAGCCAAGCGTATGCAGGCGGCTGTTCCTGTTGGCCGGCCGGTTGAACCCGATATGGAATAAGTCACACGGTTAACCTCCCATACCTTTTGAAAAAGGCCATTCTCATTGTTTTTCTTATACTGGTATTTGATCAGGTTCTGAAAATCTGGATCAAGACCACCATGTACATGGGGGAAAACCAAGCCATCTTTGGTCACTGGTTTTACATCCATTTCACCGAAAACGAGGGCATGGCATTCGGCATGAAGCTGGGCGGAGATTATGGGAAGTTGCTTCTCAGCCTTTTTCGCATTGTGGCTGTCATCGTTATGGGTTGGTGGTTGTACAAAGTTACCCGCAAAGGGGCCAGCAATATCCTGATCGTCTGCATTTCGCTGATCATTGCCGGGGCACTGGGGAATATCCTCGACAGTGCATTTTACGGACTGATCTTTAACGAAAGCACCTATATGCAGGTGGCCACGCTATTTCCTCCTGAAGGCGGTTATGCCAGTTTTCTGCATGGGAAAGTTGTGGATATGCTATATTTCCCGCTGATTGAAACCCGTTATCCCGAATGGATTCCCTGGGCAGGAGGAGAGGAATTTATTTTTTTCCGACCGGTTTTCAATATTGCCGACTCTTCCATAACCACTGGAGTTCTGATGTTGATTGTGTTTCAAAAAAAGGTTTTTCCGAAAGAAAACGTGCTACCTAACACGGATGCTTCTCCCAATCCGTAATGTGCCGGTGACTTTGATCTTGTTCATGACACAGATCTCCTTAACACTCGAATGGTATTTCCTGGCCAGCGATCCAAGCGTATCGCCTTTCCGGATTTTATGATAGATGGCGTTTTCCACAAAGTCATTCGGATAGAAGACCCGACGGGTTATCGGACAGGTGGAGGCAATGAGCTTCTGGTTATCAAAATCGATGACCCTGAGAGGATCAAGAGGAACATCTTTATACCGGAGCTCAAAATGCAGATGTGGCCCCCGGCTTCTTCCGGTGGACCCGCCCAAGGCAATGGGATCTCCCGATTTTACAACCTGGTTGACCCTGACCTGGATCTTCGAAAGATGGGCATAATAGGTTTCTAGTCCATTGAAATGCCGGATAATCACCAGATAACCAAATCCTCCCCGGTTGTATTTGGCATAGCGTATTACACCATCGAACGCAGCCCGGATGGTGTCGCCTTTATTGAGCTTGATGTCCAATCCCTTGTGCGTGTACATGAAGCCGCGCAATAGCTTTCCATAAATGGGCATCGTGAATTGACGTTCGGCGTTTTTCAGGATCAGGACAGTATCTTTGATGGAATCGGGATGCATCCGGAAGGTAAAAATCTGATCGTTGATCCAGGCTTCAGAGAATATCCCGGTGGAATCTTCTTCAGGATGCATCATCACCGGCTCGTCCTGCATGTATTCCCAGGTGAAATTTTTAAAAAGCAGGATCGGACCGTTTTCTGTTTCCACTGTATCTATGATGGCATCGACATTTCGTTGGGCAAATGAGGTAAATGGGAGAATGATAAACAGTAAAACGCACAATTTAAATAACTTCATCATTTCTATGTTAGGTTAACCCATGGAATAAACGCCAAAACTACAGGAAAAATTTTATCCATGAAACATTTAATCAAGCAGATATTTTATCTTTGCATTAATATTTAAGCCTTAACATGCAACCAGAACCTCACGGAAAAATATCTCAGATCATTGGCCCTGTCATTGATGTGGTTTTCGATGAAAAAAGCAAACTTCCAAATATTTACGATGCACTGGAGGTGAAGAATGAAAAGGGAGATGTCATTGTTCTCGAAACTCAGTACGATATTGGAGAGCATACGGTTCGTACAATTGCCATGGATTCAACCGATGGCCTTCGCCGTGGGATGAAGGTTGTTGATCGCGGAACTCCTATTTCGATGCCGGTTGGCGACTATATCCGCGGCCGCCTCTTCAACGTGATCGGCAAGCCCATCGATGGGCTTGGTCCTGTTTCAGAAGAGCATACCTATCCCATACACCGCGAACCCCCAAAATTTGATACCCTCAGCACATCCAAAGACGTACTTTTTACAGGGATAAAGGTCATCGACCTTATTGAACCCTACTCCAAAGGTGGAAAAATTGGCTTATTTGGTGGTGCTGGTGTTGGAAAGACGGTGATCATCATGGAGTTGATCAACAACATTGCCAAGAAATACTCAGGATTGTCGGTATTTGGCGGAGTTGGTGAACGTACCCGTGAAGGGAATGATCTGCTTCGTGAAATGATCGAATCTGGAGTAATACGGTATGGCAGGGAATTCCTTGAAAGCATGGAAAAAGGCAGTTGGGATCTCGATAAGGTCGATCATGAAGAACTGCTGAAATCCCAGGCCACCCTGGTTTTCGGACAGATGAATGAACCTCCCGGAGCCCGTGCAAGGGTGGCCTTATCGGGTCTGACCTTAGCTGAATATTTCCGCGATGGTGATGAAAAGACCGGAGGACGTGATATCCTTTTTTTTATTGATAATATTTTCCGCTTTACACAGGCAGGATCGGAAGTTTCTGCACTTCTGGGACGCATGCCTTCGGCCGTTGGTTACCAGCCTACCCTGGCCACCGAGATGGGAATAATGCAGGAACGGATCACCTCTACGAAACGCGGCTCAATCACTTCGGTCCAGGCGGTGTATGTGCCTGCCGACGATTTGACCGACCCCGCTCCGGCCACCACCTTTGCCCACCTTGATGCCACCACGGTACTGAGCCGGAAGATCTCCGAGTTGGGCATCTACCCCGCCGTGGATCCCCTCGATTCCACCTCACGTATTCTTACTCCGGATGTTGTCGGGGAAGAACATTATGACACTGCCCAGCGGGTAAAACGAATTTTGCAACGATACAAAGAGCTTCAGGACATCATCGCCATCCTTGGGATGGATGAATTGTCGGATGAAGACAAACTGGTGGTATCGCGTGCTCGCCGGGTACAGCGCTTTCTTTCGCAGCCTTTCCACGTGGCCGAACAATTTACCGGCATCCCGGGAACCTTCGTGAACATTGAAGATACCATCAAGGGCTTCAACATGATCATGGACGGCGAAGTGGATGCATACCCCGAATCGGCTTTCAACCTGGTGGGAACCATTGAAGAAGCCATCGAGAAGGGGAAAAAGATGATCGCGGATAGCAAATAACTGCTCATCGTCAATCGAATCAATATGAATGTCGAAATAATCACACCCGATGCGGTCGTTTTTAGTGGCGAAAATGTGCAGTTGGTCCAATTGCCGGGGATTGACGGATCATTTGAAGTGCTGGATCACCACGCTCCTTTGATTTCGGTTTTACGCAAAGGGAGGGTTAAGATAGTGACAAAAGGGGAAAAAGAGGAACATTTCTTCGAGATCAAAGGGGGTGTCATCGAAGTACTGAATAATAAAGTTCTGATTCTGGCTGAATAATTACCGATCGCTATCGTATGAATACCCGGAAGTTTTCATTCATTTTTTTTATCCTGCTTTTCGGAGCCAGTGGATGTTATAAAAATGAACCCGTTCCGGCTGCCGATTTTGTGTATGCCGGGAATAACGGGTTTAAAGTTCCATGCACGGTGATATTCACCAACCAATCTGTCAATTCCTTTTCCTGGGTTTGGCGTTTCGGGGATGATTCCACCGCCACCCTCAGAGACCCTTCACATACTTATACCAAACCGGGCAAGTATGAAGTGTACCTTCGGGCGTACACCGAAAGTTGTAAAGAATGGGCCTCGATCATTAAAAGATACCGTTCAATAGAAAAAGCTGGAAAATTCCAAAAAAAAACAGTGGCACCCGGTCCGGGTGCCACTGTTTTTTTTTTACCCCGATGATCGGTTAATAAAATTTCAGACGGTTATCTTCAATTTTCGCGGTCTTTTCAATAGCCGGGTAAATTGAACCCGTTGCCCTCGACTGGAAGTTCTGAATCTGCTGTGCCTTTTCGTAAGTAAAATCCTCCTTTTGTGAAGGTTCATTAATTTCGTCGATAACGATAAAATAGGCGCCGTAATTACCGGTCATGGGACCTATAAGTTCTCCTTTTCTTGCCGTAAACAAGTTGCCGATGATCTCCATTTCCCGGCCGATGGCAGAACGGCTGAAACCGGAGAAGGTCAGAACGGCAGTATCCACCTTAACGCCATATTTTGAAGCCAGACCATTCAGATCCTTGATGGCGGCAAGGTCTTTTTTCATGGTTTCTGCAAGGATCTCGATTTTCTTCATGTTCTTTACCGAACCCTCCAGTTGTGTTTTGATGGACTCCAGTGGCTGTAACCCTTTCGGGGAGATTTTTTTCAGAAGAACCACCACGTATTTCCCCTGGATGTCGAACACCGGGGAAACTTCACCTACCTTGGTATTTTCGGCATAGGCCCAACGAACGATTTCACGGGCATTGGGTATTCCCATGATATAATTATCCATCTCCTTGATGTTCGGGGAATTCCGCTTCTGAAGTCCGCGATCTATGGCTGCTTTTTCAAAAGTTTCAGGAGTCTTATTCTGACCGGCAAAAGCGCTGGCTTTCATGTAATAATCCTGGTAGGTTTGGTTACTGGGTTCAATGGCACGCGCCAACACAGCGGTTTTCACCTTTTTCAGGGGTTTGGTTTTCTCGGTCATTTTATACACGGCATAACCGATGCGGGTTTCCACGATCTTTATTTCATTTGGTTTCATGCTGAGACCAGCTTCGAAAAACGGACCGTAATTGGCATTCCCGTCGAGGAACCACTTCAGGTCTCCGCCATCGTCCTTGGCAGTTGGATAATCGGAGGTAACTTTAGCGATCTCAGAAAATTTCTCGGGTGTCTTTTTCAGGACTCCGATCAGGCTATCGGCCATCACTTTGGCCTGTTCTTTCGTTCGCTTGATGGCTTCGTTACCCTGTCCGGCCCAGGCAATCAGGATGTGGTATCCTTTCATGGAATCAGGACGTTCCTGCATGGAGAGCAACTTGGCCATGTACCATGTGTTGTTCAGCTCAAAGGGAGGATAATAGGTTCCAACGGGCTGGGTAAAGAAAAGGGAGTCCAGTTTACCGGGAAATTTGCCCTTCTTCTCGAAAGCAGTATCTACCTTTTGATCAGAATTGGCATTGGCGAAATTGAGGACATTGGAACTGGCAAGAAAATCCTGATAGAGTTGTACAACATCTTCAGCAGTCTTTTTCCGGTCGGCATCAGAGGGCATAACATCAAAAGAAACATAATCAACATCACGAAAAGCATCATCCTGGAAAAAATACCCCCTGTTTTTATCGTAAAATTTCTGGTAATCGGCATCCGTGAGTTTTATGGTGCTATCCGCGATTCCGAAGAAAGAGGGAGCGATAGAACGGACTTTCAGCGATTTTGTTTGATGGATGAAATCCTTTTTCAGAAAGGCCTTTGGTACATAGTAACCTTTCAGCACGAGGTTGTTGAACTTGGTTTCGAGACGATCCTCTTTGATCGCTTTTTCAAAATTCAGCCATTGTTTTTTATTCTTTGGCTCCATCTGATCCAGGTTTTTCAGGTAATTCAAAACAAGCGCCGGATCATATTGTCCGGTCTTGGGGTCTTTGAAATACTGAAGAATATACCGGTGGGGGTGTTTTCCCTGGACCTGGTCAAAAAGCTCCTCTGAAGAGACGGTCAGTCCCAATTCATCGAATTCTTCTTCCATCAGAATCTGCTTTGTCATCGTGGTCCAGGTACTTTGACGGATGGTGTAGGCCTCCTGGTCGGTGATTTTATCTGTGCCTGCATTTTCCTTTTGGATTTCCATGGTTTCATCCACCCTGGCATTGAATTCGATGTAGGGAATATTTTCACCATTCACCGTTCCGATGTCGTTGGTGCCTTTGGCTTGTTTCTTTCCAAAATCTCCGATAACGAAGGCAGCAATCGCCACACCTATGATTATCACAGCAAGTCCTGAGTGTTTTCTGATTTTTCCAATAATCGCCATTCTACAATAAGTTTTAAAACAGGGTGCAAAAGTAGGGATATTTCGTGAAACTACAAAGAGTCTTTCTTAACCATCATCTGGCCGGTGGGATTGATGATGGTGTACCGCGAAAAATCCTCATTGGATTCGATCCCATCACCATAGAGCACCTTGTCGGGGGAGGTGATTTTGATTTTCACGGTGGAATAGATCCGGTGATTGTTCTCATCCCAGGTAAGCTGTTCGGTATTCAGTTGTTCATTCTTCTGTTCATTGCGTACGATAACATTGCCTCGGGCTTCCATGATACGGTACAATTCTTTTCGTTTTCCGTAGTTGGCTTTGATGGTAGATACAACATTCCTGACGGAATCAAAGACAAACACTTTAAATCCTTTTGGAAACTCCATGCATGCGTCATTTCCCGCATAACGATTGATCAATGGACTGGTCAAACGGGCCTGAACGATTCCGGAGTCGCTGAAAAGTACATTTATACTGGTTGCGCTCAACTGGGGATCGGATTGTTTTGGAGCAGCAATCAGAATGGTTTTATCATGATGGGTGCAGGCTGTGATCAGCAAGAAGAGGGAGAGGAAAGCGCCAAGAAAAAATTCCCGGGAATAAGGCATCACGGTCAATAATACTTTCGTTTAATAAACCACCGCTCGTAAATGGTAAAGCCAACGACCACTTTGAGATAACTCTCCTTGATGAGGTTGGCTTCTGTTGTGCCTCTCATGCCAGCCTGAATACCCACGTTCAGCATGGTTTTCACACCGCGGAGAGGGAGTCCAAACCCAAGCGAAACAGCATATTCGGTCAGGTTTTTACCCCGGAGTTGCAGGTAAGTATTGTTGTAAATGAAGCCAAGACGGTAACGGATACGGCTTAAATAATTGTTGTAGTTGAGGGCGTTGGGAGTAATCTCGGCTCCCACGCTAATCTGCCAGCTGTTAACCAGGGAATCGCTGATGTCATAAACGGTAAATTTCTTCCAGTTTTGCCAGCGATAATCCACTCCAACCAGCCATTTGTCAGGCCTTTCCATCGCGATGCCTCCTCCGATCATCCATGGGATCACGATCTTTCCTTTTACTCCTTCAACCAAAGCCAGGGTATCTTTATAATATTCTGCTTCGTTCGCTCCCAGCAGGAAGGTTTGGGCAATCATGTCGGTTTTGGCATTCATTCTTGTGGTCGTAGAAAAAACGCCACCCAGTGTCATGAAGAGATCGTTTTTCAGTTTGGCCCGGTATTGAAGGCCGTAATTGAAATGGATATCATGCATCATGATATAGTAATCGACCTTGAAATTCATGCTGTTGAGTGAATCGGGAAAAAACACCACGGCTTCCCGCTCCATGCTTCCAAAGAGGTAGGAGCAGTTAAATCCCACCGAGAGGTTTTTATTCAGGCGGAAGCCGTTGCCCCAATAAAACTGGTTAATGCCCCCGGAACCGGAATAGAGCCGGAGAACAGTTCCGATATCGTTGTACTCCTCATAATTCAGTACACTGTAACCGACATCGCTGAAGGGGACAAGCCCAACGGAGGTTCTCCACCATTTGGTAATTGGCATACCAAAAAGCAGGTACCCCAGTGAAGCATAATTGCGGGAAACAGATTGGAAATTGGAAGTAAGATTGACAAATTCGGAATTAAAACCTCCTTCAAAAACGAAGGATAAGGAATCAAAAGCAGTATAGGATGCAGGGTTCGAATAGTTGATGTGGGAAGCACTGCGGAAGGCAATGCTGGTTTGGCCCATCGATAAATTCCAGGCATTGTTGTTGTAGGAGATGTCACCCAGGCCAAATCGTGAATAGGGAGAGGCGATCCGTATCTGGGCAGGAAGTGTCATGCTGAGAAGCAGCATGAGGAGCGTGAAAGAGAGTTGCAGGCTATTGGGCTTTCGGAACATTAAATTCAAGAATTTGGTGTAACCCGTGTATAACGATATTTGGGAGTGCAAAGATGCTAATTTTTAGCTGTTTATTCAAATAAAAGTGATCTCCTCCACTTAAAATGATCTTCAGATCGGGATAAAGCAATCGGAATTGTCCGGCAATCCCTTCAATTTCAGCAACCACACCGTAAACAACACCGGAATGAACCGATGATCCTGTATCCCGGCCGATCAGTTTTCCCTTCGGTTTTAAAGAAACTAACGGCAATTTCCCGGTAAAAGTATGAAGCGACTGGAAACGCATCCGGATTCCGGGGGAGATGGCTCCGCCCAGGTATTCGTTTCCGCCATTGATAAAATCATACGTTATGCAAGTCCCGCAGGTGACAGCCAGAACATCCTGTTTCGGGAAATGATGCGCCGCGGCAACGGCTGCAGCGAGCCGGTCTTTGCCCAGGGTTTTTGGCGATTGATAACGATTGATGATGGGCAACGGGGTTTTTTCCGTCAGTTCGATCAGCAGGCAGCGGGAGGCAATGAAACGGTTTAGCGATGCCGGATGACGGATCACCGACGAGAGGATGCAGCGCGTGATATCGGGATATTTTCGAAAGATACCGAGGAGTATTTTCTGATTCATCCCGGGATATTGATTCAATTCGAGCAATTTTTCCCGATGAAAGACAGCGGCTTTCTTATTGGTGTTCCCCAGGTCAAGAATTAATTCCATGAAAAGTACATAACGTTTATCAATCAATATACGATGTACGATTTCAATGTTCGATTTTTATTTCGAAAATCGTAAATCGTAATTTGAAACAAAGGTATTGGTTTTTTGAAAAATGTGTGTAATTTTGCAGTCCCAATTTAAAAATGGGATCTGGCGTCGTAGCTCAGATGGTAGAGCAGAGGACTGAAAATCCTTGTGTCACTGGTTCGATTCCAGTCGATGCCACAGAAGAAGAAAGATTAGAGCGTTTAACTTCAATTAGTTAGGCGCTTTTTCTTTTTAGCTTTATGGCACTTCTATAGCACCAAGGTGCCTCAAGCTGTCATGATTTTCTAATCTTTTTTACTTTTACTTCAAATTTTTTCGATATGGGGACAATTAGGCCATTTCCATCGTATATTTGGGTAATATAAAACCAGAGCCATGAAATCATCCGGAAACAAATTATCGATCCCTGCCTTTGTGATCATTGCAATAGCTGCAATATTAACATCCTTGACTGCATTTTCACAGCAGTTCATCTGGCAAAACCCTGTTCCGCAGGGAAACCAACTCAACTCCATGTGCTGGCCAACGAAAAACATAGGTTATGCAATCGGAGACTTCGGGACATTCATGAAGACCACCGATGGAGGAATGACCTGGAATGCCTCGCAAACGCCAACAACAACCTGGCTTCGCTCGATCTCCTTTCCAACGGCAAACACGGGCTATGCGTGCGGTGAACGAGGCTGCATCCTCAAAACAATCGACGGGGGAGACACCTGGACCCAGGTACCCAGCGGTACCGACAGTGTGATCGCCAGCAGCTGTTTCGTCAATGAAAATGCAGGGTACTTCGGGATCTATTCAGGGAGTATCCTCAAGACCACCGATGGTTGTCAGAGCTTTACCCGTCTCAACACCGGCATTCTTGGAAGGGTATGGAGGTTGAGGTTCCCCACTCCCGACATCGGATATGCCGCCTGTGACTCAGGGCTGATTTACAAAACCATCGATGCAGGACAGACCTGGATTAAATTGGACCAGGCTGCTGCCGTGGCCTGTAGTTTTTTCGGAGCCAGCTTCATTGGTGCCGACACCGGTTATTTCTGCGGTGTTCAGGGCAACATTGTAAAGACTGTTGACGGAGGCCAGAACTGGACCTACTGTCCCCAGCCCATAACCGGCGAATATCTTTACTCCATCGCTTTCACGGATGCCAATACCGGCTATGCCGTGGGATACCCCGCCATGATCATCAAGACTGAGGATGGTGGCCTGACCTGGACGCACCTCAACCCCATGGATAAAACAGAAATGATCTACTGGGCAGTGGATTTCACATCCAAAGATACCGGATATGTCTGCGGGACCTCCGGTGAGATCCTGAAAACAACCGATGCCGGCCAGACCTGGACAAGGTACAAACAGAATTCCTATGAGGATTACATTTCGGTAGCTGTTAGCAGCCAGCAGGAAGCGCTGGCATTCGGGACATACGGATCGGTACTGAAGACCACCGATGGTGGGACGACCTGGGAAAACAGATCCATTGCCACTGACAAGTCTCTGCTGGGATCCTGTTTCGCCGATATCAACCTCATATTCGCAGTGGGACAATGGGGCTCGGTCTTCAGATCGGATGACAAGGGGGAAACCTGGAACGAGCTTGAAGGAACAGGCACTAACGATGACCTGCTCACAGTACAGTTTCTGACGCGGGATCTTGGTTACACGGCAGGGGCCAGCGGTGTGTTTTTCAGAACACTTGATGGTGGTCATTCATGGACCAAACTCGAGAAATTGTCAGACACTGCGTTGTCCGAAATACGGTTTATCAATTCAGATACCGGATTTGTTGCGGGATACAAGGGCGTGCTGGCCCGCACTATCGACGGCGGTGTCAGCTGGCAGCGTCAATTTTATACATCTTCAGGCGGGATCGTGAGCCTTTGCTTCCCTGAAAAATTGATAGGTTATGCCATCGATTATTCAGGTCTTATCCTCAAAACCACCGATTGCGGATCCACCTGGAACGAGATCTACCGCAACGACACCATGACCCTCGAGGCAGGATATTTTATCGACAAACTCCATGGCTATGTGTCCAACTATGAAACCGGGATTCTTTACACCGCCGACGGAGGTGAATCCTGGACCGTTCTGCCCGGCATCACCTCCAACCTCATCCTCGACATGCATTTTACCTCCCTCTTTTCGGGGTATATCGTCGGGGCGAGGGGTACGATCATCAAAGCCTGCGATACGGCCAGCTTTATTCAGGAAAGGCCTATAGATGAGGAGACCTTGCAGATCAGTCCGAATCCTGCTACCGGCAATGTGATCCTGCGGTGCAATATCAATGGATCAGAAGATATTCAAATTTCCCTGTTTGATGTGAACGGGAAAAAGATGCGGGAGGTATGGTTCAGGAAAGTTGCTCCCGGGAGACTGGAGTTCATGCTGCAAACGGAGAATCTAGCTGCAGGCACCTATTTTTTACGGGTGTTGGCGGGAGGAAGGTCGTTCTCAGGAAAACTAGTTGTCAGATAATTCAAATTTTACTTTCCTGCTGATCTGCCGGTTCTACCTCCCATTGTACATATTTGTAATTCCTTCACGAATGTTGGAGATGAAAACCCGATAATTTCCAGTAATGGAACTATGGCATGAGAAACCTCATAAAACTATTGCTGCTCTGCATCCCCATATTGTTATGCGGCTGTGGTAAAAAAGAAACATTGATCACAAACCTCCGGATGCTGGAGGGTGGAAAGACATTCGCCGTCCCAACCGGAACCGCTGCTGACCAATTTGTAAAGAAAAAATTCCCGGATGCGCAGATTGAATACTACAACAGCGTGCTGGATTGTGCCATTGCGGTCAAGGATGGGAAGGCCGATGCAGCGGTTTATGATCTTCCCATTTTGAAAAACATTGCTGCAAAGAATGAGGGGCTTACAGTACTGCCCGAAGTGCTTTATGACGACCAGTACGGATTTGCCGTAAGGCTTCAGGATATCCCGCTTAAACAGGCGATGGATACGGTGCTGGCTGAAATCAAGGCCAATGGCACCTATGATGCCATGTTGAAACGCTGGTTTCCGGATAAGGGCAATCCGGGACCCATGCCAGAAATCAAATTCAGCGATGAAAACGGTGTGCTCAGATTCGGCACCGCAGCCGTCACTGAACCCATGTCTTATTATGATGCCAGCAAGAACATTGTCGGATTTGACATCGAGTTTGCTGCATATATCTCGAAAAAGCTGGGGAAACGACTTGAAATCGTTGATATGGAGTTCGGCGCGATGCTTCCTGCGTTAATAGCGGGCAAGGTGGATATGATCGGTGCCGGGTTATCGATCACGGAAGAGCGGGCAAAGATGGTTTTGTTTTCGCGGAGCTATTTTCAAAGCGGCATTGCTGCGACGGTGAGGAGCGACGCCACCGGCAAGGCTGAATCACCCTCTTCAGGGAAACTCAAAACCCTCAGTGATATCAGCAACAGGCGGATCGGGGTTCTGCTCGGTAGTATCCATGATGCCTACGTTACCAAAACCTTTCCGAATGCCAGGATCCTTCAATTCCAGAATGTTTCTGACCTTCTTTTTTCATTGAGTTCCGGGAAAACGGATGTTGTATTTATTGATCAGACTGCATTGAAGCATATTTTCGCTGCAAACCCCGAACTGGGCATCCTCACGGCAAATGTATTCACGGTTCCTATTGCTGCAGGTTTCAATGAGGGGAACGATTCGCTGCGGCTGCGATTCAATGCATTCCTGAAGGAGATCAAAGCCAGCGGGGTTTACGGGGAGATGACCACCCGCTGGATGGCAAAAGGGTTGACAGAAATGCCGGAAATAAAAAGTTCCGGGATCAACGGACCCCTCCGGGTCGGGGTGGTGAGTGACCTGGGGTTGCCATCTTCTGCCATACAGAACGGACATTTGGTGGGATTTGACATCGAGATTGCCCGGCGGTTTGCCGCCAATATCGGGAGGGAATTTATTCCGGTTGACCTGCAGTTCGGTAGCCTGATCGCCTCCATCTCAACCAACAAGATTGATATCATCACCAGTTCCATGATGATCACGGAGGAGCGGGAAAAGATGATTGATTTTTCGGATACCTATTTTGAATCAGGGGTGAGTGTGATTGCACGGAAGGATAACCTTGCCCGCCCGGGTGCCATGAAAGGGATATCAGAGACCGGAGAGGGAGCAGAATCGGGCCATGAATCCATCTTCAAATCCGTTGCAAACAGCTTTTACAACAATATCATTCTGGAGAAGCGTTATCTGCACATCATCGACGGGTTGAAGGTGACCATGCTCATCTCCGTGCTGGCTGCCCTGTTTGGAACATTGATCGGTGGTCTGGTGTGTTACATGCGGATGTCGAAGAGAAGGATTCTTTCTGATTCCGCGAAGATCTATATTTCTTTATTGCGCGGCACCCCTGTGCTTGTCCTGCTGATGATCATCTATTATGTGGTATTCGCATCGGTAAATGTCAACCCTGTGATCGTTGCCGTAATTGCCTTCGGATTGAACTTCGGCGCCTATGTTTCCGAGATGTTCAGGACCTCGGTCGAAAGCATCGACAAGGGGCAACTGGAAGCGGCCACGGCAGGGGGGTTCTCTAAAATTCAGACCTTTTCCTACATTATTCTTCCCCAGGCGATGCGCTATATTCTGCCTGTTTACAAAGGGGAGTTTATCTCCCTTATCAAGATGACCTCGATTGTCGGATATATTGCCGTGCAGGATCTGACCAAGGCCAGCGACATCATCCGCAGCCGGACCTTTGATGCCTTTTTCCCGCTCATCATGGTGGCGGTACTGTACCTGCTGATCGCCTGGCTCTTTACCTGGGCATTGGGATTGATCGAAGTATCGGTGGATCCGAAAAGAAAAAGGAACAGAAAAAGAAAGGAGGCCGGACGATGATCAGCATCAGAAACCTATCGAAAAATTTTGGCCGGCTGGTCGTGCTCAGGGAGATCAATGCCGAGATCAGGAAAGGGGAGGTCCTCTCCGTGATCGGGCCATCCGGATCCGGAAAGAGCACGCTCCTGCGTTGTCTAAACCTGCTGGAGACACCCACCGGAGGAAGCATATTTATCGACAACATTCCACTGCTTGAGAAGCATACCAATGTTCCGAAGCTGCGTCAGCGAATGGGGATGGTTTTCCAGTCATTCAACCTCTATGCCCATCTTTCTGTATTGGATAACCTCACCATCGGTCCGGTTAAGCTATTGGGCAGGAGCCGGGCAGAGGCGGAAAAGAAGGGTATCGAACTGCTGAAACTGGTGGGGCTGGCAGAAAAGGCCGACAGCTTTCCCGATGAACTTTCGGGTGGACAGAAGCAGCGTGTGGCCATCGCCCGGT
>Ga0247841_10007424_pt1 | contig 16304 bp, 15 predicted proteins | sample LaCruzMarch2015__2_FD_192410 | JGI IMG/M metagenome (GOLD analysis project Ga0247841, IMG submission 192410) | Freshwater microbial communities from meromictic Lake La Cruz, Castile-La Mancha, Spain - LaCruzMarch2015_18m | ecosystem: Environmental > Aquatic > Freshwater > Lake | place: Spain... | reverse complement strand
TATCTCACAATCCGCTATGCGATTGTTAATTTCGTGAAGGTGCCGTTCGTTTATTTTGCAGATATGGAGCATGCTATTGAAACCGGGATTTTCCAAGCGAGTGACATCAATGCCCGATAACGACAATTCCAACTGGACCATGGAAATTCGTTCCCGTAGTGGATGGTTTGACATTAATTTATCAGAACTCTGGCGATACCGGGATTTGATCCTCCTTTTTGTGCGCCGGGATTTTGTTGCCTACTATAAGCAGACTGTTCTGGGACCGCTATGGTTTTTACTGCAACCGCTCTTTACGACCGTAGTCTTTACCATAATTTTTAGCAGGATTGCTCAAATACCAACCGATGGTTTGCCCCCATTTTTATTTTATATGTCTGGTACTGTTGCTTGGACGTACTTTGCAAGTTGCATGACCCAGACATCGAATACATTCATCACCAATGCGGGTATATTTGGAAAGGTTTATTTTCCACGCCTTGTGGTGCCCATCGCAGTAGTAATATCAAATCTTATCGCGTTTGCCATTCAGTTCGGATTATTTTTAGCCTTCCTGTGCTATTTTTATCTGACCGGAGCAGATATTCACCCAAATGGATGGCTGTTACTCGTACCCCTGTTGCTGGTTCAGATGGCAGCACTCGGACTTGGTATGGGGATCCTGATCTCCAGCATGACGACCAAATACCGGGACTTGGTGATGGCATTAGGATTCGGAGTCCAGCTCTGGATGTATGCAACCCCAATAGTCTATCCATTATCCCAGATCCCGGCACAATGGCAATGGTTGTTCGCTCTTAATCCGATGACTGCGATCATCGAGACGTTTCGGTACGCGTTTCTCGGTTCCGGAGCGATACAACCCTGGGTATTGGGAGTCAGTCTCACCATGACCATTCTGATATTAGCCGTTGGAATTGTGATGTTCAGCCGTGTTGAAAAAACATTCATGGATACTATTTGATTGAGGTGAACCAGTCATATGAGCGATGTTGTGATTCGTGTAGAAAACCTTTGCAAGGAATATCGCCTCGGGACTATCAGTCATGGTACATTATATCAGGATTTACAAAGCGGGTGGGCAAAACTCCGGAGAAAAGAAGATCCTAACGCCAGGATAGGTTCAATTAACCAGGAGCAGTTGAACAATACCTCCGACAGGTTTTGTGCCTTAAAGGATGTCACATTCGATGTCCGTCAGGGGGAAGTTGTTGGTATCATTGGTCGCAATGGCGCTGGCAAGTCAACCCTGCTCAAGATTATCTCGCGGGTGACTGCACCAACAAAAGGCACTATTAAAATCAAGGGCAGGGTTGCAAGCCTGCTGGAGGTTGGAACCGGTTTTCACCCGGAGCTTACCGGCAGGGAGAATATTTTTCTGAACGGTGCAATCCTGGGAATGCACAAAGGGGAAATCGAACAAAAATTCGATGAGATTGTTGCTTTTTCTGAAATTGACAAGTTTATTGATACTCCTGTGAAGCGGTATTCGAGCGGGATGTATGTCCGGCTCGCTTTTGCGGTGGCGGCGCATCTTGAACCGGAGATTTTGGTGGTTGATGAGGTGCTGGCGGTTGGGGATGCACAGTTCCAGAAAAAGTGCTTGGGGAAGATGGGGGAAGTGGCGAAGGAAGGGAGGACGGTGCTGTTTGTGAGCCATAATATGGCGGCAATAACCAGCCTCTGTTCACGAGTTATATTGATTGAAGAAGGGAAATTAAAACGGGATGGAAAAGGTTCCTCAATTGTTTCTGAATATCTTTCTGTTAGTCGGTCTATACCCAAATCAAATAGCCTGATTAATCATCCTAACAGGACCAAAGGTTATAGAGAACTACTCACATTTTTCTTGATTGACAATGATAAACCTGTGGCATATTTTGGGGAGCCGTTAGTTATCAAGATCGGTTATAACTTCCCCGATATTATTGCTGTCCCTCAATTCGTCATCAGCTTTCACAATTTAAGTGGAATGAAGGTGTTCACCATTATAAGTGATTATCAGACAAATGATATCCCTGCGTCTTTGCATGGAAAGGGAGAAATTACTTGTAGAATTTTATGTCTACCTCTCATGCCTGGAGATTATTTTATCAACCTCCAGTTATGGCAACCCGGACAGAAACTTGATGAAATTGAAAATGTTACAGAAATTCAGGTTGAATGGGTCAATCGAAATATTGGTCAATTTAATTGGGATAGTGGAATGGGAGTTATTTATGTTGATGCAGATTGGCATTGGAGGAGAGAATAATGAAGGCAAATAATTTTATATTACAGCGATACAGGGGATTGTGCGGCAAAATTGTTGAATTGGGGGTCAATTTCAGACAACAGCCGATTGTATTCCAAGATCGAAATGGGTTTCGATTTCAGTTATTGCCCGGTGATGAAATTAGTTCCTATTGGAAAAGAAGATCGGTAACTGATTCTATCAATGTAGTTGACTTTATTTTAGAAAATATTAAAAAAGATTCAGTATGTATCGATATTGGATCTCATATTGGAGGCATCTCGATTCCTTTGTTATATATGTCGGGATTAGATGGTAAGGTAATTTCCGTTGATGCAGATCCTCATAATGTTGAAAGAATAAAAACAAATCTGGAGATTAACGATTATCCAAAAAATGTAAAACATGCAGCTCTAACAGATAAAAAGGGAGTAGTACAGCTGATATGCTATGTGGGCATAAATGGATGGCAAACATTAGGAAATCCTCATTTTGCTGAGGGATATAAATCATCTCTTATTGAAGTTCCCGCAATAAGTTTTTCTGATCTCATGGAAGAATTTGGATTGGAATCGGTTGATTTTGTAAAAATTGATGTGGAAGGTGCTGAACCAATGGTTTTTTGTGGAATGGCTGAATTTCTTAAACAAAAAAGGATTGGATGTGTAATATTTGAAGTAAACCATCTCACACTTGAAGGTTTCGGTAAAACTGTGGATGATCTGATGTCTTTCTGGAATAATTATGATTACGAACTCTGGCGATTAGGATCTGAAGGTTCACTTGAACCGATAACGGATAAATGGCCAGAAAATTGTATCGGTGATTGTGTTGCTCTCCCACGTTAAAAACTATTTACCCAGAGCGTGATAATCATGCAGAAAAATATAGCTTGGTTTTACAGATCGATTTGCAATTTTATATTTAATATTAATATGACTGCTAAAAAGCGTCGCGTCATTAAGCAATATCAGTACCATGTGAATCGTGATGGTCCAATCAGGTTGGATTTAGGATGTGGTGCATCGAAGAGGGAAGGATTTATTGGTATTGATCTTTCACCAGAAGCAGATATTCAATGGGATCTTCGACAAGGTCTTCCATGCAAAGATAACACTGTATCTGTCATCAGGTCAGATCATTTTTTTGAACATCTTGAATTGAAAGATCTTATTAAGATCCTCAAGGAATGTAGAAGGGTACTAATTTCGGGAGGATTATTGGATTTCAGCGTGCCACATATTGACCCGTACATTCAAGCATATTTAAACAGAGATTTCGATTTTTTGAAAGAAAAAATATATGATATTCCTGAAGGAGAGAAAGATCTCTACAATACATGTTTTGATCTAATTGCATGGTTATTATGTCGCGAGGGTGAACACAAATCGATGTTTGACAAGGATTCTATCATTGCCAAGGTCGGGTTCGCTGGCTTCGATACTGTTTTCACAAGAGAATATGATCCAGAAAAAGACACGAATCCGCGATTCTCCTCTATCTATGTGGTTGCGATAAAATGAAGGTTGTTGGGGACTGGGCTCCCGGAACAAAATATATTGAAGTTACTATAAGAGGTGATCTTGTTCTGGCGAACCTTGAAGGACCGGTTTTGCCGAACAGTCATCCTTTTATTGCAGCACCGAAAGCCGGCCCAAGCATATATTCCTGTGAGTTGCCAAGTGACACTGCGAACTGTATCTTTTCTCTTGCCAACAATCATACGATGGACTATGGTCTTCCTGGATTCGAAGCAACCCTTACTTCACTAAATCAACGAAATATAAAATTTTGCGGAGCCGGCAAAAACATTCAGGAAGCAAGATTGCCCCTCATCGTTCAGAATAATGATGTAACCATCGGGATTATTTCCTGCTGCGAAGCCCAGTTCGGAGTCGCAACAAGGAGCACAGCGGGTGTAGCTGAATTTGGCCCGTGGATATATAGAGCAATTGGCGACCTGAGTGAAACAGTAGATGCCGTTATTGTCTCTGTCCATGCTGGAGTGGAGGACTCCCCTTGGCAATCGCCCTATATCAGGGATTTATATCGTTCCTTTGTCGATGCCGGGGCAACAGTGGTGCATGGACACCATGCACACATCCCGCAAGGATATGAAAAATACCGCAACGGAGTTATCTTCTATGGCATGGGTAATTTCGCAGTTGATCCGGATAAATGGAAGAACTATCCCAATGGGATGTGGTCTTTGGGTGCAGATATTGATTTTAGTTCTCCATCGTTGCAGTGGCGACCGATAACATACGAGATTCGCCATAAGCCGGGTTCAGACAGAATTCTGATAGAGGAGAGTTCGAGGGAAGGATTTGAGCATCACACGCGGTATCTGGAAATATGCAATCACCCATTAAGCGATGAGGTTCTCTTTAATGCACTCTGGCAGGAGGTGGCATTGCGTGCGTATTATGCATGTGGGGGGAAGTATATGAATTTTATTGGGTCGTCAGATCCCGGACGTTTCGGATCAATAAAGGAAGGACTTTCTAAAATCAGAAAGGCGGTAATCATGAGGAATGCGAACACTCATCCAGATACACAGAGATTATTACTCTATTACGTCATGATAGCATGTGAAAGCCATCGGCAGATGCTTATCACTGCACTGGGTGTATTGTCCGGGGAAATTGCAGATTTGCGCACCAATGAAACTTGTCGACTTGCAGATGAGATGATGCCATGGTCTCAAAACTGGAAAGACGGGTGTTGAAATTGGATAAGATTATTGGATTTACAATATCTAAAAATCAAATTGACCATAGTGATATTGACGTGTTCCATAGGGACTTAATATTGCATGAGATGGAGCGTGGGGGGTTCCACATTTACATTTGGGGCATTCATGATATTGAAAAATGTAAACTCAATGGAAAATATTCATTATCTTTCCCTTTAAATGAGAATCTACTCGATAGAAATATTTTATTATATTTTGAAGATGGCAATGTCATCATCGAAAACGATTGGTTAGGATCAACCCCGGTTTTTTATAATGAAAGTGATGGTATTGTCTCAACACTTTCACTAAAGACTCTGATAAGAAATGAAATCCATCCTGAAGGATTGGCTGATTATATTGAATTCGGTTACTGTACATTTGAACAGACTCCATTTAATTATGTCAAATTTATGCGATACTATTCAAAGTTAATTATCAATTCAGAGGGTATCAAGATTGAATATAAGGAAGATCCCGTTTATCAGAAAGGTATCTTTGATAAAACTGAAGATGAGCAGCGCATCTTTAAAAATATTCAAAATTATATCAATAACATCGAAAATATGACCTGTGATGAAATTATCATCCCCACGTCGGGAGGTTTTGACTCACGGTTACTCAATCTCTGTATACATGATAAATCAAGGATCCGTGCATTTACTTATGGTCTCTCTGATAACCAGTCAGAGAGTTATGAAGTAGTCCATGCGAAAAAGATCTCGGAAATTTTAGGCACTAAGTGGAAGCAAGTTGAATTGGGAGAATTCAACAAATACATAGAAGATTGGTTTAAAATATTTGGAATTTCGACACATCTGCACGGAATGTATCATATCGAATTTTATAAAAAAATATTAGAAAATCACACCTTTGGAAAAAATGCAACATTCTTAAGTGGAATAATTGGCGACGCTTTTTCAGGAAATGTATCAATAGCACCGATAAAAGACTATCACGATATAAAAAATCTGTCTTACTCACATGGTGCAAATAGTGACACATCTCAATTGGTCATATGCTACGATGAAAACCTCAAACAAAAATATTTTAAGGAAAACAGAAAATATTTTGAGAACGAAAAGATACGGATAATACAGTCAATGAGGATAAAAATTATACTGTTATCCTATTTAAGAACAATACCGGAGTATTTTGGTTTCCCGGTATGGACTCCTTTTCATAACTTCGATATTGCAATAGGCATGCTGAATCTTCCAAAAGAACGACAGAAAAACAGAGCATGGCAACAAGATATTTTTAAGAGACATAATCTCGATGTGGAGAACATGGGACTATCAAAAGATAATTCAAACACTCTGGATTATCACGCTTTCATAAATCATGGGTTTGAACCCTTGGATATCAACGCATTGTCGCCGTATTTCAAGAAGGATTACCTTATCGGTATTAATAATACAATGCTTAAAAACAATCACCTTTTGCCAGAATCCATTCTCTCACTACATGATAAAATTTTACGAATTCGCTACGTAGGATCAGGATTACGACGGATAGGATGTAAACCGAAAAAAGATATAATGATACCAATGCCATATTACATATTGAAAGCTCTTGAACTGGGGTTATTTTATCGACAAACGGCAGTTTTTCGAGATAAAAACGAGGGATAATGAGGATGCACCGGAAATTGTGTGAAGGCAATATTGCATTCCAGTTTCCGCATATGAAAATTTTTAAAAAGTTCAATGAATAAAAGGATGGACTATGACATGACTCACTCAATCCCCATTATCCTCTTCACCTACGCCCGCCCGGACCATCTCCGGCGTACGTTAGAGTGCCTGAAAGCAAACAACGTCCCGTTAATTTATATCTTCAGCGACGGTGCAAAAACCCCCGACAAGGAACTTGCCGTCAAAGAAGTTCGCAAAATCATCCATGAGATCGATTGGTGCACGACAATTATCACCGAACGCGAGACGAATCTGGGATTGGGAAAGTCCATCTTAACCGGGGTCACCGAAATCCTCAAGAAAGAAGAAATGGCAATCGTCTTTGAAGATGATCTGATCTGCGTGCCCGGAACCTATGATTTTTTTTGCGCAGCCTTGGAACACTACCGTGATGACACACGGGTGATGAGTGTAACCGGATGGACGCATCCGCTGGTGACGCCAAAGGATGTCACCGATCAACCGTATTTTGATGGACGCGCTGAATGTTGGGTGTGGGGTACATGGACGCGGGCATGGAAAGGTATGATTGACCATGATGCATTGTCATTGATGAAAATGTGCGAGGAAAAAGGGATTGATGTCTACCAGTATGGCGCCGATCTGACGAATATGGCAAAAGCGGAATTGAAACAGAATATCTGGGCGGTTCGTTTTCTATACTGGCATATATTCAATCACGGTTTGTGCTTGCGCCCCCCATGGAGTATGGTGGAGCATTTTGGTTTTGACAATGAGGGCACCAATGCCCAATCTGAATCATGGTTAAAAAACCCGCCATTAAAATCATGCCCCCCGTTACCTAATCAATGGCCGGAACCGGTTGAAAATCCTGAATGTTCTGCTCTTCATCAGAGTGTCTGGGGAAAACGACCAGTTTGGCATGTCTTATTAATAAATTATTTTCTTATTGTCGGTTCAAAATGCTTTAGGTACGTATTGGGGCTGCGGAGAAGATTCTAATGAATCCCCGAAATGTTGCTAAACTTCTATTGCCCCCAATTTTACTCGAAGGGTGGAAAAAAATTCAAAACCGAAAGCGAGATGTGGATCTCAATCTCAATGGTGATTATAGTTCTTGGATCGAAGCGCTACATGCCAGCACAGGCTACGATACTGAATTAATCCTTGAAAAAAGCAAGTCTGCCCTGTTGAAAGTAAAAAGGGGTGAGGCGATATACGAACGAGATTCCGTCCTGTTCAATGAAATACAACACTTGGCCACTCCTCGCGGGTTAAAGTGGGTTGCGGCGCAGATAACAAAAACGAAATCAAGATTATTACAGAAATTTATTAATTCAGAACATCTCCAACATCAAAGAAATTGTTTTTAATTTAAGGAGTAAAAATGGACATGAATAAGTATAAAACATTATTAATAAACTGGCTTCCCCCAGCGATATTGAATTATTATATACGAACACGACAACCCCTGCAAAAGGTTGTCGAATGGGAGTATGTTCCCGAAGGTTGGGACTATCCTGCCCGTGGTTGGGATGAGAAGTCCGTTGCAATAGCTAATGAGAAGCAATGGAATCAAGTAAAAAACAGATTTGAAACAGTAAGAATTTTTGGTTATTCGCATGAATCCCCAAGTGCATTACCCTCATTTGATCTTGCATATCATAATATGATCATGCTCTTTGGGTACGTTCTGGCGCGAGTATCCTGGAAAAAAGACCACCTCTCGATGCTTGACTGGGGTGGGGGGCTCGGTCAGTATTATTTAATTGCCAAGCGCCTTATGCCTGATATCAAAATAGATTATACCTGTAAGGAAACACTTGAAATGTGTGAGTGTGCAAAAAAAAATCATACAACTGGCGTGTTTTCGGATTCATCAGATTTCGTATTAAATCAAAAGTATGACTTTATCTTGGCAAGCAGTTCACTCCACTATGAAAAAGATTGGAAGAAGTTAATTAATTCTCTTGCCCATTCCACCAAAGGGCACCTCCTTGTAACATATCAACCGTTTGTTGAAAAAACACCATCCTTTGTCTTCATTCAGCGTCCTTATCAATATGGATATCAGACAGAATATCTTGGATGGTGTTTAAACAAAACAGAATTCCTTGATGAAGCATCAAAGGCGGGACTATGTTGCATTCAGGAATTTAGAATTGGGTATAGTCCATCCATTAATGGAGCACCAGAACAAAATCACTATATGGGATTTCTATTTCAAAAAGAGGGAAATTGATGATATCAACAGAAAAGATCGATAGGAAAATCCTAGAAGAGATTAATAACTTGGTTCAAAAATATGAAATTCGTCCTACGCTGATCGATATTGGAGCTTCTGGGAAACCTCCGGAAATCTGGGAGGATCTCAAACATTTTTCACGTTATATCGGATTTGATCCGGATTCAAGGGATATTCCAGATACTACATCATTAGGTTACTGGAAAGCAGACATAATCGATAAAGCGGTAATTGCGGGGGAAGATGATTCCGTAGACATTTTTCTGACGGAATCCCCATACTGTTCGAGTACCTTACCTCCAGATCTTGACTCATTAAAGCATTATGCATGGCATGATTTGTTCATTGTTCTAGGAAAAACGAAAGTTTCTGCAATCAGTCTTCCCACCCTCATAACACAAATTGATCTGGACCGGATTGATTGGTTCAAGACGGATTCACAAGGTATAGATCTCCGCCTTTTTCTTTCAATCCCTGTATCGATACGTGATCATATTCTTGCAGTAGATATTGAGCCCGGCTTAATGCCCGCGTATTCAGGTGAGGATTTCTTTACTCATGTTCATGAATGTCTGATTGCTCAGGGATTTTGGTTATCCAATATAAACATTGGAGGATGTCCACGAATTCATCAAAATTCAATCAACAAAATTTGTAAGACGAAAAAACCGGATGCTTGGAAATCCTGTGTTGGTGCAATACCATACAGTCCATATTATTGCGAGGCGAGATATTTTCGATCCATTGAATGGCTGAAAAGTCATAATGCTGAAGAAAGGGATTATTTACTTCTCTGTATTTTCGCCTTGATTGATGGGAAAACAGGATATGCGCTTGATGTAATCAATGCATATAAGGAAAAGACAAATGATTCAAATATCGATGTTCTGGAAAGTACCCTGCTACATATAATTAGAGAGAAAATTCAGTTCCAGAAGAAGAAGTTCATGCACTTTATTATGAACGTTTACTCGTACTGTATGAAACCGATACGCATGATTCTTCATGCAGGTGGTTGAGAAAAATTCATCAGACTTTTGAAAGAAAACACGTCCTCATAACCGGCGGGCTCGGCTTCATCGGATCCAACTTAGCCCGTCGACTCCTAGACCTTGGTGCCGAAGTCACCTTGGTTGACAGCCTTATCCCGGAATACGGAGGCAATCTCTTCAACATCGCTGGTATAGAAAACCGGTTGCGTATCAATATATCGGATGTGCGTGACGAGCATAGCATGCGCTACCTTGTACAGGAACAAGATTATATCTTCAATCTTGCCGGACAGACCAGTCATCTCGACTCCATGCAGGATCCGTTCACGGACCTGGAGATCAATTCCCGTGCCCAGCTCTCTATCTTGGAGACGTGCCGGAAATATAATCCCACAGTCAAAATTATTTTTGCCAGCACCCGTCAGATCTATGGGAAACCCGACTACCTTCCCGTCGATGAAAAACATCCCATCCGTCCGGTCGATGTCAATGGTATCAACAAGCTGGCTGGTGAATGGTATCATATCCTGTATAACAACGTATACGGAATCCGTGCCTGTGCATTACGCTTAACCAATACCTATGGTCCGGGCATGCGGATCAAAGATGCGCGCCAGACTTTTTTAGGTATCTGGATAAAATTACTCCTTGAAGGCAAACCCTTTGAAATATGGGAGGGACAGCAACTACGGGATTTCAACTACGTAGATGATGCAGTCGATGCATTCCTCGTCGCAGCGGAGAGCAAAAAGGCAGATGGACAGATATTCAACCTCGGCGGGGATGAAGCCATAAGCCTGCACAATCTCGGAAAGCTGCTCGTCGAAATTTATGGCAAGGGGGAATTCATCACAAAAAAGTTCCCCGCCGATCGCAAACGCATCGATATTGGCGATTATTATTCAGATTACCGTAAGATAAAAAAAGAACTTGGCTGGACACCTAAAATCTCATTGCGTGAAGGATTGACACGCTCCATTGAATATTACAAAAAATACCAGCAGCAGTACAAATAACAGGTGATTTTTTTTAAAATGAAAGATAAAGGATGATCGTGAAAGGCGTCATACTTAGTGGGGGTTTGGGAACCCGGCTCCGTCCCCTCACCCATACCGGTGCCAAACAACTGATCCCGATTGCCAACAAACCGGTTCTCGAATACTGTATTGAAGATCTGAAGGAAACAGGAATCACCGAGATCGCGATCATTGTGGGCTATACTCCGGAACGAATCCAGTCGGTGAAAGAAACCATCGGTGACGGATCCCGTTGGGAGATCAAAATCACCTACATTGAACAAGATGCACCCCGGGGAATTGCCCATGGGGTATATTGCGCAAAAGACTTTATCGGCAAGGACGATTTTGTTGTATACCTTGGGGATAATATCCTCCGGGATCCGATCTCTTCAATTATCCAAAATTTTCACCAACAGGGACTTGACGCCGGTATGCTCCTTGCAGAAGAAAAGGATCCACGCCCCTATGGCGTCGCAATAATGGATAATGACACCATCATTGGCATCGTAGAAAAACCACAGAACCCGCCCTCCAATCTTGTCGTCATCGGCGTATACTATTTTTCCCCCCGCGTTTTTCCCGTGATCGAACAATTAAAAGTCTCCAATCGAGGCGAGCTCGAGATCAGCGACACACTCCATACCATGATCACATCCCCGGCATTCCGCACAGGTGCCGCTCGGATCCAGGGGTGGTGGGATGACACCGGTACAAGCGAGGCAATCCTGCGCGCTAATCAACTCATGCTCACCGGGATTTCAGAAAGCATAAAAGGCACCATAGAAGAAGGGGGTACACTCATCGGGACGATAGATATTGGTGAAGGAACCGTTATCAAATCGGGCACTGTGATACGAGGACCCGTAATCATTGGCAGGAACTGTACCATCGGACCTGCATATATCGGACCATACTCCTCAATTGGTGATAACTGTACAATCCGTGGCGGAGAAATTGAGTCATCCATCCTTGTCGGAGACACAATCATTGATATCGAACCGGACAAACGGATCACGGACAGCCTGATTGGAAGACATTCGCAGATTTACTCTGCCAGAAAACGACTGCCCCATGCATACAAACTAACGATTGGTGAGAACTCTGAGGTACATCTATGAAAATCCTCGTAACCGGGGGAGCAGGATTTATCGGCACGAACTTTATCCGGTACTGGCTCAAAAAATACCCGAAAAGCGAGATCGCCGTCTTAGATAAACTTACGTATGCCGGGCGACGCGAAAACCTGCAGGATCTCCTCCACCGCATACAATTCATTCAGGGTGACATCTGTGACAAAGAAGTTGTATCCAAAGCAATGACAGGATGTGACCGGGTATTTCATTTTGCCGCCGAATCCCATGTCGACCGGTCTATCGAAAATGCCGGAGACTTCGTGAGGACTAATATCACCGGAACATACACGCTCCTGGAAGCCGCAAAAGAAGAGAACATCGATCGGTTCATCCATATTTCCACTGATGAAGTCTATGGGTCAACACTTACCCGGTCATTCTCGGAAGCAGATCCCCTTGCACCATCCTCCCCCTATTCTGCAACAAAAGCAGGATCCGATCTCCTTGCCCTTTCCTATTATACTACCCACGGCTTGCCGGTCGTTGTCACACGAAGTTCAAACAATTTTGGTCCATACCAGTATCCTGAAAAGATGATCCCCCTGATGATCTTAAATGCTCTGGAGAACAAACCCCTTCCCGTCTACGGGGATGGTAAAAACGTTCGGGACTGGTTGTATGTCGATGATAACTGTGCGGGCATTGATGCCGTGGCAGAGAAAGGCACATGCGGGGAGATCTATAACCTTGCTGCCCAAAATGAATTCGAGAACCTTGATATCATCCGAAGAATTCTGAAAATACTTGACCGACCGGAAAATCTTATCACTTTTATCAGGGATCGCCCCGGGCATGATCGGAGGTACTCGCTGCAAACGGATAAGGTTGCAGAATTGGGATGGAAACCCAAGGTCACCTTTGAAGAAGGCTTGCAGAAAACCATTTCCTGGTACTGCGATCATCAAGAATGGTGGAAACCCCTCAGGAATTGAGTGTGATTGTCATGACCGAACACAAGACCATACCAAATTTCAAAAAAAATGGACATGATACTCACGGGTCACAAGCATACAACAGAATGAAAACGGCGAAAACCGTTTTCACAGGAAATCCGCTTCTCCTCTCCTACCAGAGTCACAAAGAGGAGATCGATGCCGCGATTATGCGGGTGCTTGAAAGTGGAAGATATATTCTTGGAGATGAGGTACGTTTCTTTGAGGAGGAATTCGCCCGGTATATCGGAGTCAATTATGGGATTGGGGTTGGAAGTGGTACAGATGCCATCACCCTTGCGCTGAAAGCCTGCGGTATCGGACCGGGAGATGAAGTGATCACCGTATCCCACACGGCTGTCGCCACCGTTGCGGCAATTGAGCTCAGCGGAGCAACTCCGGTTCTTGTCGATATCTCTCCTGATACGTATACCCTTGATCCTGATCTGGTTGAAGAAGTTATCACTCCACGGGCAAAGGCAATTCTCCCGGTTCACCTGTATGGTCATCCGGCGGACATGAACTGGATTGTACCCATCGCTGAGGATCACGATCTCTATGTAATCGAAGATTGCGCCCAGTCGCATGGTGCGCTCTTTCACGGCAGAAAGACCGGGTCACTGGGAGATATTGCTGCATTCAGTTTCTACCCCACTAAGAATCTTGGAGCAATCGGTGATGGCGGGATGGTGGTAACAGATGATGTAGACCTCGCGGAAAAAGTACGCCTGCTCCGACAATACGGTTGGAAGGAACGGAATATGAGTATCATTCCCGGAATGAACTCGCGGCTCGATGAGATCCAGGCAGCAATTTTAAGAGTAAAACTTCAGTATCTTGACAATGATAATCTGAAACGCCGGGCTATCGCCCACGTTTACGGGCAAATGCTCCCATCAAAGGATTTGGTAATCCCAATAGAAGCTGATACTGCGTTCCATGTTTATCATCAGTATGTTATCCGGACCCCAATGAGAGAGTCCTTAAAAACGTATCTTGCCTCTCACGGCGTGGAAACATCAATTCACTATCCGGTTCCTGTTCACCTGCAGCCAGCGTACCGGGAGCGGCTCAGCAATCATCAAATCTCCAGAACTGAAACCATCTGTAGGGAAATCCTGAGTCTCCCCATGCATCCATATATGGAGGAGCACGACACCAGCGCTATCAGTACATTGATCAACGGGTTCTTTGGAAGTGCGTGATTTCATGTATTACTTCTGTACCTATTTTGACCAGCATTATCTGGACAAAGGGCTGGCACTCTATCACTCCCTGACAATGCATTGTTCACCATTCAGATTATGGATTCTCTGTATGGATGATGTCACTTACCGGATTCTTACTGATATGCAATTGCCACATGTTCAACTCATCTCACTCCCGGATTTCGAGAAAGATGACTTCCAGCTCCTTCAGGCAAAGCAAAACCGGTCACTGATTGAATATTATTTTACCTGTACGCCTTCTTTGCCGCTCTATGTGTTAGATCATGTCCCGGAAGTGGATATTATCACATACCTCGATGCGGACCTCTACTTTTTTTCCTCGATCGAACCGGTCTACCAGGAATTTGGTATTGGTTCAGTTCTTATCATTGGACATAGATTCCCACCGGCTCTTAAGAATCGTGAAAAATACGGGATATTCAATGTAGGGATGCTCGCCTTCAGACGGAATAACAATGGACTTGCATGTCTCCACTGGTGGCGGGACCGTTGTTTAGAATGGTGTTACGACCGGGTTGAGAATGGCCGGTTTGCAGATCAGAAATACCTTGACGATTGGCCCGACAGATTTGCAGGGGTCGTTGTTTTACAACATAAAGGTACTGGACTTGCACCTTGGAATCTTGCTAATTATGTGTATTCCGTGAAAAATATGGAACTTATCATTGAGGGGCAACCAATAATCATGTTTCACTTTCACGGACTCAAACGGATCAATCGATGGATAGTTGATGCAAATATTTTAAGGCATAAGACAAAACTTCCGGAAATATTGAAACAAAAGGTATACATACCATATTTAAAAGAATTAAATCAAGTCAATCAAAATTTTGGTACGTATTGGAAGGGCGATTATGGTAAGAATAAGTCAATCAGAGGACCTATTGAAGCGCAGATATCGCTAAAAATGAAAATATTTAAAATACGGAGACATTTCCAACTATATTTCACAAAAAGTGTTAACAACGATTTGATCCTAAATAAACGTTAAGCAGTTATCATCAGCGGAATAAAATTTCCCAGTGCGGCGCTTATGTTCAGGAATCTAAAGTTCCCATTCCGAACCCTTCAAAAAAAGTGTCAATAATTTCCAATCCGAACAATTTGTGTCCGTACTAACAAAAGACAAACAAGCGCCCCCTCAAAATACTTAGATTTATATCTCAGAATACAATATACTATATGTGTAATGACTCACCGAAAGCATCCAGCACCCAAAAAGAAAAAAAAGTCCCAAACTTCATCCAAAAAATCGTCATCCAAAAAAATGGAAATATTAAGACACCATTTCGACCAAATTCTTGAAAAATCAGAGGATTTCGCGTTGAGAACACCCCTACCCCTCGTCGTAATTGCATCTTATCTAAATCGTCTTGACTTCATAGGGACCATCAATCGTAATCTACGATGGGATCCGGCCCAATCACAGATTTCGCACCCTGAGACATATGGTTGAGTTGGATCCGACAATTACAATGCAACAAGCACGTTTGGATCTGATAATGTTCACGTCAAATGTGCAAGGACCTCAAACACTTGCCTAATCCATATCTGCATTCAGGAATTTTTTTAAACACAGATTTCGCACCCTTGAATAATTCCCATTCCTGACCCCTATCGTAAAAAGGCAATAATTATGGAATCAAACCCCCTAAGACCTGATGGAAATTTCACCTTGCCCAAATTACGCCAAAGATTCTGCAAAAGCGTCATCTCCCCAATATTAAACTTATGACCAAACCGACAGCCAGAGCTCAGCAAAGCATTTCAGTACCCGGACGTACGATCAAAGCGCTGTAGGATCAAAATTTACAAGGTAAAAGATCAGTTCCAGTTGCGCACGTCTATCGGGCACTTTACTTCGAATCGAAACCTCATCTCCATTCGATACAAATTCGAACAGTGCCAGAATATTCAGCATCGTATCAGACCTCGGTCGAACCAGCGGGCGGTTCTCCGGACCGATCCGGGGCGGTTCCTCACAGGTAGCAATCCGAGACCTGGATATTACTTGCAAGATTCCATGCATCAGGACACTAAAATACAAAAGAGTCATCATCGCTTCAATTCGCTCCGGCTTCTCCAGGAACAAGGTTGACGCAAGCAGCGGCTCCTTGAGTATACTGAAA
>Ga0247841_10007421_pt1 | contig 16307 bp, 8 predicted proteins | sample LaCruzMarch2015__2_FD_192410 | JGI IMG/M metagenome (GOLD analysis project Ga0247841, IMG submission 192410) | Freshwater microbial communities from meromictic Lake La Cruz, Castile-La Mancha, Spain - LaCruzMarch2015_18m | ecosystem: Environmental > Aquatic > Freshwater > Lake | place: Spain... | reverse complement strand
TGCGCCGCGCGCAGTTCCGCGAGTTTGTCCGCTGGGAGGGTGAAATCTAGCATGTTGACGATTTTACAACGGTCTTAGCAGGTTAGGCTAGCCGTCTTAACGAAATTCTCAGATGAGACATGTATATTACGAAGCCCACGGCGCAAGCGCTGGCGGACCCCGTGTCGCGTCTCATCATCGGCTTGATTGAGCCGCTTCAGACTGGCCGCGAGCCATTCGTCCATGTCGCCGCGATAGGTCTCCAACGGCAGCAGGTCGAAGGAGCAGAAGCGATTGACCAGATCCCGGTCCTGCATCTTTCCGGGCTTGAGGCTGCCCCCCGTCGCCTCGCGGAACAGGTCGGACTCCGCCTCTTCGCGTAACAGCAGCGTCGCCGGACCGTTGTAGATGGCGTTGCGCATCTGCTGGCGGGTGAGCACCTCGCCGCCGTTGACGCGCTCGAAAATATCCAGCCGGGCGCGTTCCGGCACCGCGTGGTCGATGATGTAAAAGAGAAGCTGGCAGTCTTGAACGCGATTCTGCAAGCGCACATCAAGATTAGAGATTGCCTTACCATCGAGATCCAAACGCCCCCTCAACTCTAGCTTGAGTTCCCCATTCAAGAACCGCTGCAGGGTGGTCAGCCGCTGCCGGCCATCGACGACGATCAGGCGCCTTTTGGCATCCTCCGCCACGTAGAACACGGGCAAGGGGATGCGCATCAGGATGGATTCAATAGGACGGCTCTGTTTGCCCGTATCCCAGACGAAGCCGCGCTGAAAATCCGGGTCCATAACGAAACGGCCCTGCTCGATGCGACGCACCACGTCCTCCGCCGTGCGGCGCTCGTCGCGAATGGCCAGCTCGTCGAGTGGATAGCCGTCCAGACTGCCGGACGGGGATGCCTCATAGCCCTCCAGACCCTCCACGGCGTCGGCAGGTGCGTCGTCTTCTGTCTCGATCATGAAGGCCCCTCGCGGTCAGGCTCGCGGTGTCTGGTCGCGGATAGTAACGCGCGGCAGGGGGCGCGCAAACCTCGCGACGGTCGCGAAACGGAGGTGCGCGATGTTGGCAGCGGCCCCGGATGTCGCGGGACCGGGTCCTCGGCTTGATCGACGATCGCAACCTACCCGCAGATTCGGATAACAAAAAGGGGGTTTACGCATGGACTGCTTCCCCGATCGCGCTGTAAAGTGAGCCGAAACGCGACAGGTTTACGCCCTTGGGCTGCGTGCCCCGGCAGATCTAGACCGAACCGCGGTGTCCGATCCCCTGACGCGGTGGAGCACGTGGATTGACGTTGATGATAGGAAACGCTTCCGACGACACCGCCGCCGAGGTCACCCGCGACGGCGCGCCGACCGACCCGCTGGTCGGACGGGTCGGGTCGGCCCTGCTGCGGATGCGCCGGGGCCTGGAGCAGGACTATCGGGACAGCATCGGCGAGCACCGCTTCCGCGTGCTCGGGATCGAGCGTTACCGCCGGACCCACATCGCCATCGAGCTCAGTCTGCGCGGCAGCGGCTTGCGTGCCCGCGGACTGCGCAACGCGACCAGGATGCGTCTGGTCGAGCATGAGGTGCCGATTGCCGGTCTCCCGGCCCCCTTCGAGGGATTGCGCCTGCTGCACCTCACCGACCTGCATCTGGATCTGGACGCGGCCATCCTCGCCGCCATCATCGCGCGTGTCCGCCCCTTGGAGTACGACCTGTGCGTCCTCACCGGGGACTATCGGGCCTGGGCGGTCGGACCCTGCGAACCGGCGCTATCCGCCCTCGCGCAACTGCGCCGCCACCTGCGCGGACCCGTCTATGCCACCCTCGGCAACCATGACCTGATCGATATGATCCCCGGAATCGAGTCACTGGGCATCCGCGTCCTGATGAACGAGTCCCTGATCATCGAGCGGGGTGGCCAACACCTGCATCTCGCCGGCGTCGACGACCCCAATCGCTACGCCACCCACAATCTGGAGGCGGCCGCGGACCAGGTACCGCCGGATGCTCCCTCGATTCTGCTGGCGCACTCACCCGAGCCTTACGGCGCCGCGGCCAGTCTGGGCTTCGATCTGATGCTGTGCGGCCATACCCACGGCGGCCAGATTTGTCTGCCCGGCGGGTTCGCATTGATCTCGCACACGGATGTCCCCCGCTTTCTGCGCAACGGCCCCTGGCGGTGGCGGCAGTTGCGCGGCTACACCTCACCCGGGGCCGGGAGCAGCATCGTCCCGGCGCGCTTCAATTGCCCGCCGGAGGTGACCATCCATTACCTGCGGCGGGCCGGCGACACGGCACGAGCACCGCTGCTCAGTAGCCGTGTGAGCGGGTCACGTACTTGGTAAGCTCGACGTACTGGGCGTTCATCCGCCGCAGGATGTCGTGTCCGACCTCGACGATGTTCTGCATCACCCGATAGACCATCCACGGGTGCTCCGGCAGCAAGTCCTCGAAGGCCGCACGTTCGAAACTGCACACCTGCGTCTGGCCCAATGAGCGCAACGTGGCGGAGTGCGGCCGACCGCTGACGAAACCCATCTCCCCCGCCATATCCCCCGTGTGCAGGACGTGGATGGTGATGTACTCGCCCTTGCCGAGATCCCGCGTCACGGCCACCGCGCCTTCGGTGATGACGTGCAGCTTGTTGTCGACCTTGCCTTCCTCGATCAGAACCTCGTGGTCCTGCAGACGGCGGCAGCAGGTGATCCCGGTCAGGGCACGCAACTGCACATCAGTCAATCCTTCGCTCAAGGGTGACTTGCGCAGACAACTAAAGTCGTCAATCTCGTTCATCAGACTGCTCCTCGTTGGTTACAACACGCGATATTATTATATCATCATATACCGATTTTATTGATATTCTGTGACCGTGAGCGCACCTCATCACGCTGATGCTGGGCCGCGCGGGTTGCGCTGCGCCGCGCGCCCCCCACCTTCCTGCTACCTTCCCGGAACCGCGTCCCTGTCATGCTGCGAAAACTCCTCCCTCTCCTGATTCTGGCCTTAGGCATCGGCGGTTTCGTCGCCCTGAAGGCGACCCGTCCCAAGCCCGATCCGGTGGTGCCCCAGGAGCGTGTCTGGCGGGTGGAGACGGTGACCGTGACCCCCGCCATGCACAGTCCGGTGCTCAATCTGTTCGGCCGGGTGGAAGCGCCGGACCGCGTGCGGGCGGCGGCCCCGGTCGCCGGCCGTTTGCTGGAGGTGCGGGTGCGCGACGGCGATCTGGTCGCCCAGGGCGACCTCCTCGCCCGGCTGGACCCGGCGGACCTTGAACCGCGTCTGGCCCAGGCGCGCGCCGAGCTGACCAGAGAGCAACTGCGGCTCACCCACGACCGCCAGGCGCTGGAGCAGGAACGCGCCCTGCTGGCCCTGGCCGAGGCGGCCTTGGGACGGTCGGAGAAGGTTCAGTCTCAGAAACTCGGCACCGCCAGCGACGTGGATCTGGCACGCGAGCAGCTCGCGCGCACCCGGCTGGCGGTGACCTTGCGGGAGCAGGCGATCGCCGAGCACCCGGCACGCCTGACCTCGCTCGAGGCCAAGCTGGCCGAGGCCGAACGCGACGCCGCCCGCGCGCAGCTCAAGGCGCCATTCGACGCCCGCATCGGTACGGTCGAGGCGGGCGCCGGGGATCAGTTGCAACCCAACCAGACCATCCTCACGCTCTATCCGGTGGATGGCCTTTATCTGCGCGCCAAGATTCCGGGCAGCCGCGCCGAAGAACTGCGCATCGCGCTGGCCGCCGGGCAGCGCCTGACCGCCCGTGCCAACCACGCGGGTCGGCCCTTCTCGGCGGTCTTGGCGCGCCTCGCCGGCGAGGCCGACGCCCGCGGGGTGGATGCTCTACTGAAAGTCGAACCCGGTTCCGACCTGCCGCTTGGAGCCTTCGTCGACCTGGTCCTCCAGCGCCCGGCCATGCCGGATACCATCGCCCTGCCCTTCGCCGCCCTCAACGGCGGGGCGCGGGTTTTCGCGGTCAACGAGGGACGGTTGCAGGGGATCACGGTCGAGCGGGTCGGTGAAGTCATGGAGCACGGGGCCAGCGAGGTCCTGGTGCGTGCCGCGGGTCTGGGTCCCGGCACCCGGGTGATGATCACCCATCTGCCGAATGCGGTGGACGGACTCAAAGTCCAGGAAGTGCCGGAGCGTAAGACCGCCGCCGCCCAGCCCCAAACCGGCAGCGGGACCGCCGAGCGCGCGGAGCAGATGCCATGAAGCGCGGTCTGATCACCGTCTTCGCACGCCACAAACTGCTCGCCAACCTGCTGACCGTGTTGGTGTTCGCGCTGGGCGCGATTGCTCTGACACGGATGAATATCCAGTTCTTCCCGAACTTCGCACTGGACATTATTTCGGTCAGGGTGGTGTGGAGCGGAGCCTCCGCCGAGGATGTCGAGAACGGCATCATCATTCCCTTCGAGGAACGTCTGAAGACGGTCGATGGGCTGAAGAAGATGACCTCGACCGCCACCCAGGGCATCGCCAACCTGTCCCTGGAACTCAAGGAGAACACCGACGCCCTGCTCGCCCTGGATCAGGTACGGCAGCGCGTGGACGAATTCCGCAATCTGCCCAAGGACGCCGAGACGCCGCAGGTCAGCCGTGTCTCGCGCTATGAGGGGGTCGCGCGCGTCCTGGTCTCGGGGCCGAGCCTGGCCGACCTGCGTCCCTGGGTCCGCCAGTTCGAGCGCGAACTCCTGGCGCGCGGCATCGATCGGGTCGACATCTCCGGTCTGCCGGAGGAACGCATCGCCATCGAAGTGCCCGGCCGCACGCTGGAGACGCTGGGACTCTCACTGGACGGCATCGGCCAGCAGGTCGGCCGCCTCGCCCAGGATCTGCCCTCCGGCCTCGCCGGTGAGGCGGACGGGGCACGCGAACTGCGCGGTCTGGAGCAGCGCCGCGACCCGCTGGCCTTCGAGGATCTCAATATCGCCAGTGACGACCGCGGTCTGGTGCGCCTGGGCGAGGTCGCGACCATCGTGCGCGAGGCCCGCCCCGCGGCCCTGACCCTCACCGAGGTGGAGACCGAACGCGCCCGCTCCCATGGTGCCGTCACGGTGGAACTGCTGATCCAGCGCGCCGAATCCGGCCACTCGCTGCGCGCCGCCGAACGTTTCAACGCCTGGCTCGAAGAGACCCGTCCGACGCTGCCGCCGTCGATTCAGCTCACGGTCTTCGACGAGTCCTGGCAGCTCATCCGCGACCGTATCGATCTCTTGGTCGACAACGGCCTGCAGGGCTTCACCCTGGTGCTGATTCTGCTATTCATTTTCTTGCCCGGCCGCGTCGCGCTCTGGGTGGCAATGGGCATTCCCACGGCGTATCTGCTGGCGCTGACCCTGCTGTGGGCCTTCGGCGGCACCATCAACATGATGAGTCTATTCGCGCTGCTGCTCACCCTGGGCGTGATCGACGACGATGCCATCGTCATCGGCGAATACGCCGAGTCGAGGTACCGCATGGGCCTACCCCCGGCGGAGGCCGCCATCGCCGGTGCCAAACGGATGTTCTGGCCGGTGGTCGGCTCGGCCCTGACCACCATCGCCGCCTTCCTGCCGCTGATGTTGGTCGGCGGGATCATGGGCAACATCCTCGGGGACATCCCGTTCGTCGCCATCATGGTCCTGATGGCCTCGCTGATGGAGGTCTTCCTGATCATGCCGGCGCATCTGCGCTCGGCCTTCAGCCATCAGGTGCAGCAGGTAACACCGGGCTGGCGCAAGCGCGTGGATGCCGGGTTCGATTATTTTCGCGACCACCTGTACCGTCCGGTGGTAGTGGCCTCACTGCGCTGGCGCTGGACCACGGTCAGCGCGGTGGCGGTCCTGATGATCCTGTCGGTCGGGCTGCTGGCGGGCGGGCGCATCGCCTTCGTTTTCTTCCCTACGCCGGAAGCGCAGATCGTCTTCGCCAATGCCACCTTTGTTGCCGGAACCCCGCGCGTCCAAACCGCCGCGTTCCTGCGGGAGATGGAGGATGGCCTGCGTGCGGCCGAGCGCGAACTGGGCGGCGGCCTGGTCGAGGCAGCGGTCGCGCGCCTGGGCGCCACCGTGGCGGTGGATGTGGGCGCCGGAGCACGCGGCGATCAGCTCGCCTCGCTCCTGGTCCAACTGGTCCCGTCCGAGCACCGCTCGGTGCGCAATGAGACCCTCCTCGCCGCGTGGCGCGCGCAACTCAAGGTGCCGGCGGGCATCGAGAGTTTGGTCATTTCCTCACGCCGCTCGGGCCCGCCCGGCCGGGACCTCACGGTGCGGCTCGTCGGCGACGATGCCCACCGACTCAAGTCCGCCGCCCTGGATTTGGCCCAAGGGCTGGAAACCGTCCCCGGCGTATCGGACATGGTGGACGACATGCCGTTCGGCCGCGAACAACTGATCTATCGGGTCTCCCCCGCGGGTCAGTCACTGGGCGTCACCACGGAACTGCTGGGCCGGCAATTGCGCGCCGCCTTCGACGGCTATCTCGCGCAATTGGTGCAGGTCGGTCAGGATGAATTGGAGGTGCGGGTGCTGCTGCCCCGCCATGAGCGCACCCGTCTCGACGCCCTAGAGCAATTGAACATCCGCGTGCCGAGCGGCGAATTCGTGCCGCTGGACACGGTGGCCGATTGGGAGAGCCGACGCGGCTTCGAGGCCCTGCGCCATGCCAATGGCCGCCTGGCGGTCGAGGTCTCGGCCGACGTCAACCGGGCACTCAACACCCCTGATGGAGTCAATCAAGCGCTGGAGCGCGACCTGCTGCCGGATCTGGTGGAACGTTACGGAATCAGCTACAGCTTCGAGGGCCGCGCCGCCGATCAGCGCGAGACCCTCGGGGATATGCGGCTGGGGCTCTACATCGGCCTCGGGCTGATCTATCTCATCCTGGCCGCGGTCTTCTCCTCCTGGGGCTGGCCCTTGGTGGTGATGACCGCCATCCCGCTGGGCCTGATCGGCGCCATCTTCGGCCACTGGATCCTGGGGATCGACCTGACCCTGCTGTCGATGTTCGGCCTCTTCGGTCTGGCCGGCATCGTGGTCAACAACGCCATCATCCTGGTCAGCATGTACCAGGAACTGCGCACCACCGGTCTGGACGTCGACCACGCCCTCGAAGAAGCCGCCTGCTCGCGCCTGCGCGCCATGCTGCTGACCTCGGCCACCACCGTCGTGGGCCTGGGTCCGCTGATTTTCGAGACCAGCCTCCAGGCGCAGTTTCTGATTCCGATGGCCGTCTCGCTCGCCTTCGGCATCACCTTCGCCACCGTGCTGGTATTGATCTTCACCCCGGCACTGCTCTCCCTGCATGAGTCGGCACATGACCGCATCACCCGGTGGTTCGCCCCGCGGCCAGCTCCGGAAGCCCAGGCAGAGGGAGCCTGACCCTGCCCCCGCTCCGCCGGCCCGATCAATACGCCTGAGCAAGCAGGCCCCAGCAACCCGGACGCCCCATGCTGCAGATCATCCGCTCAAACCGCGTCGAGTCGCTCCTAGACCAGCTTGCGTATCGGCTCCGCGACGCGCCGCTGGCCTCGGCCTTCACGCCCGAACTGGTGGTGACACCCAGTCCGGCCATGGCACGCTGGGTCAACCTGGGCTTGGCGCGAGAACTGGGGGTGGCGGCGAACCTGCAGTACCCCTTGCCGGCGTCCTTCGTGTGGGGCCTTTCCGCCGCGTTACTCGAGGACCTGCCGGAAACCGACCCTCTCGCCCTGGATCGGATGGCCTGGAAGATCTTCGCCTTGTTGCCGACGCTGGTGCGGGAGTCGGCCTTCGCGCCGCTGCTGCGCTATCTGGGGCACGACACCCAGGGCCTGAAACGCCGGCAGTTGGCGAGCCGGATCGCGGACGTCTTCGACCGCTATCAGCTCTACCGGCCGGAGCTGATTCGCCGTTGGGGTCATGGCGATGAGGATGACTGGCAGGCCCGGTTATGGCGTCAATTGACGGCGGGGGTGGAGCGGCAACACCGGGTCGCGGTGATCGACCGGCTGCTGGAGACCCTCGCCGGGTGCGGACCCTTCGCCGAACTGCCGGAGCGGGTCAGCCTGTTTGCGATCTCCAGCCTGCCGCCGCTACTGGTGGAGGTCATCCACGCGCTGGCGGAGCACACCACGGTGGAGATCTATATCCATGCGCCGACCGACGCCTTCTGGGCCGACCTGATATCGCAAAAAGAACTGGCGCGCAAACGCTTGGAGAAGCCGGACGAGGCCGACCTGTGGGAGGTCGGGAACAGCCTCCTGGCATCCTGGGGTCGTCAGGGTCAGGCCTTGCAGGATCTGCTGCTGTCCCACGAGACGAACCTGCACGAAGTCGACGCTTTTTCCGAATCCCTCGCCCAGCGCGATCCCGCGGACCATCCCCCGACCGAACCCCTCCTAGCCCGCCTGCAGCGGGATATCTTCACCCTGCGACCGATTGCGGCCCATGAGGAACGGGAGGCGATCGATCCGGACGCGTCAGTCCAGGTGCACCTGTGTCACAGCCCCCTGCGGGAGTGCCAGGTACTGCACGATCAACTCCTCGCCATGCTCGACGCGGATCCGGACCTGCGCCCGGAAGACATCCTGGTGATGGTGCCGGAGATCAGCGGCTATGCCCCCTACATCGAGGCGGTGTTCGCTCAGGATGGTGCGCGCGAGCGCCCCTACCTGCCCTGGAATCTCTCGGACACGTCAATCAAGGATGAGCACCCGCTGGTCCTGATCTTCCTACAATTGCTGGCGCTGCCCGACAGCCGCTTCTGCCGCTCGGAGATCCTGTCCTATCTGGACGTGCCCGAACTGGCCGAGCACTTCAAGCTCGACAGCGCGTCAGTGGCGCAGATCAAGACCTGGCTGGCGGAGGCCAACCTGTGCTGGGGACTGGACGGGAACCACAAACGGCGATTGGATCTGCCCGCCGCGGAGGAGAACACCTGGGCCCAGGCGGAGCAGCGCCTGTTCGGCGGCTATGCGTTGGGGGCGGGTGACCTGTTCGACGGCATCGCCCCCATCGGCGGCATCGAGGGGGCCAAGGCTGAGGTTCTCGGTCGTTTCTGGCGCCTGTTGTCCCGACTGGCCGACACGGCGGACCGGTTGGCGGCCCCACGCACCGCCGCGGCTTGGCAGACCTGCATCGGCGGCTTGCTCGGCGACTTCTTCGGCGAACGCGACGATGAGGCCGGCCGGGTCCAGCGCATCCGCGACGCGCTGGCGGACCTGGCCGAGCAAGCGGGCGAGCTGGAGGAAACCCTGTCCCCACCCCTGGTCCGGACCTGGCTTCAGCAGCGCCTGGGGGCGGAGAGCGGACATGGGCGCTATTTCAGCGGCGGCGTGACCATTTGCGGCATGCGCCCCATGCGCAGTCTGCCGTTCAAGACCATCTGCATTCTGGGGCTGCACGATTTGGCCTTTCCGCGACGCGACCGATTGGCCGAATTCGACCTGATGCGCAAGAACTGGCGGCCAGGCGACCCCCGCAAGGCCGACGAGGACCGCTACCTGTTCCTAGAGACCCTGCTGTGCGCGCGCCGCTGTCTGTATCTCAGCTATGTCGGGCGCGACATTCGCAAGAATATGGAACGGCAGCCATCCGTGCTGGTGCGTGAATTGCTGGACTATATCGACCAGCAATACCGGATCACCGGCGGCGAACCACGGCACACCCTCAGTCAACGGTTGACCCAGGTCCACCCCTTGCAGCCGTTCAGCCCGCGCGCCTTCACGGCGGGCCGCGCGGGCTACGATGGCTACTGGTGCGACGTGGCCCAGGCCATGCAGCGGCCAGTCGATCCGACCCCTGGAAACGCAACGGTGGAGTCGGCGGGCTGGATTTGGACACGCCTGCCTCAGGCCCCGGAGCGGATGCGGGAGGTCACGCTGATCCAACTGGAGCGCTTCGTGCGCCACCCCGTCAAACACTTCGTCAATAGCCGACTCCAGGTGTATCTGGGTGAGGATGCGCCCACGGACGACGCCGAACCCTTCGCACTCGTCGGCTTGCCGAGCTTCGGCCTGAAGCAACGGTTGGTGGATGATCACCTGCAAGGTCTGACCCCCTCGGCGCGGCGGCTCAGTGCCGAGGGTGCGCTGCCGCACGGCGGTTTCGCCGAGTTGGTCTTCGCGGAGCAGGAGGCGACGGTTGCCGCTCTGATCGCGCAGTTGCATGACTACCGCGGGCAGCGCCCCGGACAGGTTGCAGTCGACCTGCTGCTCGATGCGATCACGGATGGGTCAGACGATGACCCAGGTCCGCGCCGGCTGAGCGGCCAGATCAAGGGGATCTACCCGGACCTAGGTCTGCTGCGCTGGAAGCCCAGTGGCATCAAGGGTGCGGACATCCTGGGCCTGTGGCTGAATCATCTGGCCTGGTGCGCGAGCGCGGATCCGGGCGTCAAGCGCAGTACCCTCTACACCACGGGCAAACGCTTCGTTATCCACGACACGCTACCACCGGAGGCGGCGCGCGCGGCCCTGCAGGATTATCTCAACTGGTATTGGGAGGGCGTCCATCGACCCCTCTTGGTCTTGCCCAAAGCGAGCTATGCCTTCGCACGCACGCGCCTGGAAGGCGGTCGGGGCGATCCCCTCACCGCCGCCTACAGCGCATGGAACGGCAACAGCTTCAACCAGATCCCCGGCGACCAGGACGATGCCTACATCCAGTTGGTCAGGCGGGGCCTGGCGGCCGACCCACTCACCAGCGAGGCCTTCGCCCAACTGGCCGGGGCCTTCTATGACAAGGCACTGACCTGCGGAGCGCTGCGGTGAGTTATCTTCCGCTCGACACCCCCGCCGTGCTCGCGTTCCCGCTGACCGGTATCCAGCTCATCGAGGCCAGTGCCGGCACCGGTAAGACGTACACCATCGCCAACCTTTATCTGCGTCACATCGTAGCGGGGCGGACGGTCGGTGAGGTGCTCGTGGTCACCTTTACCAAGGCCGCGACTGACGAACTGCGCGGACGGATCCGCGCCCGGCTGTTCGAAACCCTGGAGTGCCTGGAGCATGACCGCCGGACCGCGGATGCCTTTCTGACGGCCCTGCTCGCGACGATCCGCGACCAGGGACAAGAGGTGCTGACAGTCAAACGCCTGCGACTCGCGGTCCGGGCCATGGACGAGTCCGCCATCTTCACCATTCACAGCTTCTGCCAGCGGGCACTGACCGAGTTCGCTTTCAACAGCGGTCAACAGTTCGAGATGGAGGTGCTGACGGATGATCGCGCGTTGTGGGATCAGGCCGTGGCGGACTGGTGGCGGCGCACCGGTTACCCGCTCGACCCGGCACGGTTGCGGCTCTTCAGCACCGGCCTGGGAAGTCTGGAGGCCTTCCGGAGTCTCTTGGCGCCGCTCCTGGGTGCCCAGGAACGGCGACTGATCCCTGATGTCGGCCCCCTGGCGGCCGTGCTCGAACGGTTTGATGCCATGGTGCCGCGCCTGACATCACTGGCAACCCGGTGGCGAGCGGAATGCCACGCGCTGACGGAGACGTTGCTGGAGTCCACAGGGCTGAGCCGGGCCCAGACGAGCCCCTATTGCGTCGCCAATCTGCAGTCGGCGCTCGCCGTCATCGACGACTATTTCGCGGCGGAACTGGTCCTGCCGCCGCCGGACGCCTTCGCGGTGCTGACGCCGGAAACCATCACCGCACACCGGCTGCGCAAGCCGGATCCGAACCTTGAGGCGCCGTTCTTCGCCGACTGCGGCCAGGTCTGGCAGGCGCTAAAAACGCTGCGGCGCGACCTGCGTGCCGCCGCCTTGGCCGAGGCGGCCGCGTTCGCCACGACCAGGGTCAAGGGAGCCAAGCAACAGGCCCAGGTGCTCTCATTCGACGACTTGCTGACCGAGATGTACCAGGCCCTCCAGCGGCCGGGCGACGCCTTGGCCGACTCCATCCGGCAGCAGTTCCCGGTCGCCATGATCGACGAGTTCCAAGACACGGACCCGGTGCAGTACGGGATCTTCCGTCGGCTCTACCTTGGTCAGCCGGACCTCGGCCTGATCATGATCGGCGACCCGAAACAGGCCATCTATAGCTTCCGGGGCGGCGACATCTTTACCTACATGCAGGCCAAGGAGGACCTGGGCAGCGGCAGCATCTACACCCTGACGACCAACTGGCGATCCACCCCCAACGTCATCAACGCCGTCAATACGCTCTTTTGCCGGCGGGGGCGCGACGCCTTCGTCTACGCTGACACCATCCCGTTCGTACCGATCGACCCGGCGGACAAGGAACACCGATTTTTATTGCACCAGAACGAACCGCAGCCCGCCCTGACCCTCTGGACCCTACCGGCAGAGCGCACCGCGAAGGGTGAGGCGAAACCGCTGTCAAAGGAGTCGGCACGCACGCGCTGTCATCAGGCGGTCGCCGCCGAGATCGCCCGCTTGATCGCGGGCGGCCGAGCCGGCCGCACCTGCCTGGGAACGCGGCCGCTGGAACCCAAGGACATTGCCGTGCTGGTCCGCACCGGCTACGAGGCGGCGGAACTGCGCCGCGCCTTGGCGGCACTGGGTGTCAACGCGGTCGCAGTGGAGCGGGACGGAGTGTTCAGATCCGCCGAGGCGCCGGCCCTGGAGACACTGCTCCAGGCGGTACTCAACCCGCGTGACCGGGACCTGGCGCGTCTGGCCCTGACCTCCGCGCTGCTCGGCAAGGACTACGTGGAAGTCGAACGGATCACCCACAGCGAGGACGATTGGGTGGCCTGGGTGGACCAGTTGCTCCAGTTCCACCAGACGTGGCAGCGCAAGGGTTTCATGGCCATGTTCCAGCAATTGCTGCGCGGCCTGGACATTGCCCGCGCATTGAGCCGCGACGCACTGGCCGAGCGACGACTCACCAACCTGCTGCATTTAGGCGAACTGCTCCAACAAGCCTCGAAGGCTCATGCCGGGATGGACGCCCTGCTCACCTGGTATCGCCAACAGCAGAACGCGTCCGCGACCGAGGAGGCGGAGCTGCGCCTGGAGAGCGACGAGGCACTGGTGCAGATCGTCACCATCCACGCCAGTAAGGGGTTGGAGTATCCGGTCGTGTTCGTGCCCTATCTGTGGGGCTGTACGCTCCGCAACCTGGACGGACTGCTCGGCTTTCATCAGGATCAAGTGGCCTGTCTCGACGCCGGGTCGGACGACCTGCAATCCCACCTGCTACTGGCCGAACAGGAGCGCCTGGCCGAGGACGTGCGCGTCGCCTATGTCGCCCTGACCCGGGCGGCGTCGGCACTCTATCTGATCTGGGGTCGCGCCGGCTCGGGGGACGGACACGCCGGCCAGACCGCACTGGGCTACCTGTTGCACCCCCACCAGCAGCGCGACCGACTGGGGACCGAGCGGCCGGACGCCTTCGCCGGACTCGCGGACCTCCAACCGGACCTGCAGGCCCTGGCCACCGCGGCGGGCGGCGACATCCTGCTCACACCACTCCCGAAACCGGCGGACAGCGGCCCCGGCGTACCAGCCGCAGCCGCCCCGCCCGCGCTCGCCCCGCGGCCCTTCGCCGGGCGGATCGCGAACGACTGGCGCGTCACCAGTTTCTCCGCGCTGACCCGTGATGTCCATTCCGGCCCGTCCGCACCACGCGACCAGTCGGCCGACGACTGCGCACTCGGCTTCCCGGCGGGCACCGAGGTCGGCTCCTACCTGCACCTACTGCTCGAAAAGCTGGACTTCCGTACCACTAGCCCCTGGGGCGACATCGCGCAGCAAGTGCTGCGTCACAGCGCCCAGATCGCACCCCGCTTCAATCTGGACCATACACGCTGGGGCCAGGATGCGGCGACCTGGCTGGCGCAGGTGATCCACACCCCGCTGGACGGGACAGGCCTGAGTCTGGCCCAACTCGGACCAGCGCAGCGGCTCAACGAATTGGAGTTCGACTTCGCCACCCATCCAGTCAACATCACCGCGCTCAACCGGTTGCTCGACCAGGCGGCCGGGCAGCCGCTGCCGCCCTTGGCCGTCGACACCTTCCAGGGTCTGGTCACCGGCGTCATCGACCTGGTCTTCGAACATCAAGGACGGTTTTACATCGCGGACTACAAGAGTAACTTTCTCGGCGGTCAGCTCACTGATTACAGCGCGGACCGGCTGCGCGCCACCATGGTCGAGCGCCGGTACGACCTGCAATATCTGCTCTACACCCTGGCGCTGCACCGCTACCTGCGCCAGCGGCTGGCGGACTACGACTACGAGAAGCACTTCGGCGGGGTCTATTACCTGTTTCTACGCGGTATGCGGCCACCCACCGGCGCCCGCTTCGGGGTCTATCACACCCGGCCCGACCTCCACCTGGTGGACACCCTAGACCGCCGGATCTTCCACTGCGAGCCTGGGGATACGCGATGAGCGATACACTGTACGCCCTGATGGAGGCCGGCCGCCTCTCGCCGCTGAGCTACTATTTCGCCCGCTTCGTCGCCCGCCGCAGCGGTGTCGACGAGGGCTCGGTGCTGGCGCAGAGCGCGGCCCTGGCGAGCATGCGTAACCTACGAGGGGACGTGTGCGTAGACCTGGCCCAGTACGCGCAACAGCCACTGTTCGACGCGTCCGGTGAAGCGTTGGCCACCATCCCGCGCGGACCAGACCTGGATACCTGGCTGCACACCCTGGCGCATGCCGACTGGGTGGGTGTGGCGAATGCGCACCCGCGACTCGATACGCCCGATCGACCGGCACCGATCGCCCCACTGATCCTAGACGGACAGCGACTCTACCTGGGCCAATATTGGCGGTTCGAACAGCAGGTCGCGCGCGCGCTGCGCCAACGCATGACGCTGATCGACGACCTGGATTGGCCGCGGCTGGCCGAGGGGCTGGCGCGCCTGTTTCCCCCAAACCATGACGGGGTCATCCCCGCCGCGGTCGACTGGCAGCGGGTCGCTGCCGCCATCGCGGTCAGCCGACACTTCGCCGTGATCTCGGGCGGACCGGGCACCGGCAAGACGACTACCGTGGTCAAGGTGCTTGCCCTCCTACTGGAGCAGGACCCGACGCTGCGCGTCGCCTTGGCCGCGCCCACCGGCAAGGCGGCGGCACGCCTCACCGAGGCCGTACGCGGCGGTAAAGGGCGAGTCGATGCCGATCCGCACCTGCTGTTGCGCGTGCCGGAGGAAGCAAGCACCATCCATCGACTCTTGGGTCTCGGGTTCGATCACCGCGCCCGTCACCACCGGGACAATCCGCTCCTGATCGACTGCCTGGTGGTGGACGAGGCATCCATGATCGACCTCCCACTCATGGCGCGCCTGCTGGATGCCATGCCGGAGTGGGCGCGTATCATCCTGCTGGGCGACCGCGACCAGTTGGCCTCGGTGGAGGCAGGGAACGTACTCGGCGACATCACCGGCCACGGTCAGGAGATCCGCTACTCACCCGAGCAGGTCCGCTTGCTGGCACAGGTCGGAGCGGCGTCGGCGGAGCAGCTCCCCGAGGGGGGACAACCGCACTGCGCCGGTGACGCCGTCGGCCTGCTGCGCGTCAGCCACCGCTTCAAAGCGGACAGCGGCATCGGCGCCTTGTCCCGCGCGGTGAACACCGGGCAAGGCGAGACCGCGCTGAACTTGTTCGCGGATCGCCGATTCACTGACATCACCTGGCTTGAGGCAGGAGCCGAAGGACTCCACCCCGGCTGCGTCCACTGGGCCGTCCAACGCTATGCCGACTATCTGCGTCAGGACACCGTGGTCGGGGCGCTGCGGGCGTTTGAGCAAACGCGCATCCTGGCGGCCCTGCACCAGGGCCCGTTCGGCGTGGATGAAATCAACCGACTCATCGAGCGGCGACTTCAATCGCACGGGTTGATTCAGGGCGGGGACGAGTATCAGGGCAAACCCGTCATGGTCACCACCAACGACTATGAAGTCGGTCTTTTCAACGGCGACATCGGCCTGCTGTGGCGGGACGAGCACGGCGTACTTCGGGCCTGGTTCCTGCTCACCGAGGACCAGGTGCGCAGCGTCTCGGTCCGACACTTGCCGGACCACCGCTGCGCCTATGCTCTGACGGTGCACAAAAGCCAGGGCTCGGAATTCGCAGAGGTATTGCTCGTCCTTCCGTTTGAGCGGAGCCCGGTCGTCACCCGCGAACTGATCTACACCGGAATCACCCGCGCCAAACAACGGGTCAGCATACAGGGCAACCGGCTGACCTTCCTCGCCGGCTGCCACAACCAGGTCCAGCGCAGCTCAGCCTTGGCCGAACAGTTGGGGTGGACCGGCGGCGGCTGACGCGATCACGCCGGCACCAGGCAAAAAAAACCCCCGCTCGTGGGAGCAGGGGTTTTGGGAGAGGCCCTGGCGGTGACCTACTTTCGCATGGGGAGACCCCACACTATCATCGGCGATACACCGTTTCACTTCTGAG
>Ga0247841_10007420_pt1 | contig 16308 bp, 16 predicted proteins | sample LaCruzMarch2015__2_FD_192410 | JGI IMG/M metagenome (GOLD analysis project Ga0247841, IMG submission 192410) | Freshwater microbial communities from meromictic Lake La Cruz, Castile-La Mancha, Spain - LaCruzMarch2015_18m | ecosystem: Environmental > Aquatic > Freshwater > Lake | place: Spain... | reverse complement strand
TCAGCGATACCGTAATAATTTTGCCGGGTGTATGCCAGGGCTTCATGGATGTTCTTATACTCCCACACCGGATAGGTATGTATGGAGATAAAATCAACTTCATCAACCAGCAATTTAAGCTTGTCGTACCAGGGGATATAATTTTCGCAGAAGGTAACGGGCTGCCTGGCTTCATTTTTTATCATCCTCACATAGCTGATTACTTTCTCTACCGAAACATAATGATCGGACCAGTCGACGGTGGCTTCATTACCGGCTGACAGCGAAAAAATAATATCCGGATACCGGTTTGCAAGCCGGATCAGTTTCCTGACCTGGGCCAGGTTGTCCTTTGCATTGCTTTCAAGTTCCTCCTCGCTGAAAATAGTACCCCAGGGACAACCAAAATTGTTTAACTCTGCGCCAATATAAGCCCCAAGCATCACCTTAAAACTCAGCTTCTCCTGATCGATTACCTGTAAAACCGTTTCGGCATGTAACGAGCAATCATACAAGCGCAGGTAAGACCAATGATCCTGCAGGATCAGCAAATCTTCTTTAATCTGGTCATAGGCAGGGTATATTCCTGATTCAGGACTTTGCCCTTCCCTGTATCCAGAATAGCAGATTGCTTTTCCGTATGGTAAGCCCAATGATTTAAACAGGTTCATCCGGTATCCGTTATTTCTGGTATTTTAATTTTCCATCTTTATCCCAGAGTCCCCAGTAAGCTCCAACATCGCCTTCACCCCCTATTTTCCACATTTCATCGAACGACGAAAAGTAGAACATGTCTATATTTTCCTCCGTACTCCAATTTTGGGCATTGATAAAATACCGGACAGCATTGTTAAAAGAGGGCACAGAATCTTCAAATGCTGTTCCGCGGTTTGGCCAGCCGGTTTCGGTGATGATCACTTTTTTGCCGTTTCCTGCTTTCAGGGCTCGCTGATACATGTCCTTCATGTAGAGCAGCGAATAGTCAATGTGGCAACCTTCCCAGAAGGGATAGCAGTTGGCGAAAATAATATCACAGGCATTGGTTATGGCAGGCCGGTTGCAGAATTCATAATAGGCATCCACATAACCAACAGGAATTCCGGGCAATTCGCTTTTTACCTGTTTAATGAATTTTAGCAACTCTTCCTCCGTTAAATCTTCACGATACAACACTTCATTACCAACTGCAACCAGATCGGCATACCCATTTTTTGCGATCCGGATAACGTTGGCTATTTCTTCCTCATTAATGGCCTGGTTTTCGCCCAGCCAGGCCCCGACCATGGTTTTTAATCCATATTCTTTTGCTATACGCGGGATCATTTCATTTCCTTCGGTACACGAAAAAGTCCTGATCCATTTTGTATAGGGCCTGATAATTTCCATTTTCCGGCGGATTTGTGCTTCTGTTATCAAAGATCCGGGTTTCTGATCTTCAAGATAGGGGCTGAAGCATATACCGTGCAAGCCTTTGTTAAGCAATTCGGTAAAGATGGTTCGCAGATCTGCTTCTGATTTATTCGTCGTGTCAAGGCCGGCCAACGAAAGTATGAAATCACTTCTGAACGACATATTGATTTTCTCTCTTGTTTAAATTGTTATTAAAAATATCTATTTGACTAAATTTCCGAATGAAACTTCAATCTGAATAATTTCATCCGTACGCTGAAATATTTTAGAACTCAATTCTTTTCCAATGACATGGCCTGCAATCAACATCTGATTTCCACCAACGAATGTGATCACTGTTTTGTCATCGTAAGAAGCGCTGTAAACGATGGGAACCTGGCAGAAAGTAAATCCCAGTTGACCCTGCTTCAGGAATATTTTCTTCGATGCTCCCTGAAGGTTGAAATATTCGAAAACACTTTCCCGTTCCAGTAACTCGCCGGGATTAAGCAAACCGGATTGGAATACAATTTCCCCATCCCTGACATCAATTCCCAATTCCCTGATTCGTGAGATAAAATCTTCTTTAACCTGTCCGGTCATGCCAGGCTGTTGTGCTCCTGCATTTCCGGGGGTATGTGAATAGGCATCCGTGGGGAATGCCCCGTATAATCCGGGAGATTTATTCAAGCCTATTCCTGCTTTGATTTCGAAATAGTGATCCTTTATTTTCCCGGCTACCACAGGATCAGCATCTTCAGAAACAGCTTTGAAATAACATTCCTGGGTGGCCAGCAATAATTTGGAAACCATGTGCCAGTAGATACTTCCCAAACCTTCATACCCGTAAAATGTCCCCGACCGGCCGGTAAACGACTGGTGGTCGAACATCTCCTCGAAAATTGCCAGAATCTTCTCCTTTTCTTCGGCAACAAGCGGGGCATAAGTAGCAGGATCCAGGTGATCCAGGGCTTTTTCCAGAACGGCAGCATTACGGAATGTCCCGTTGAAATGGAAATTACCCAACTCATCTTTGGTTACAATTGATAAATCGGAATCGGCAATTAACCTGCCCAGGAGTTTTGATGTTTTGACCTTATCGCCGGGGATGTTATTTTTCTGTGTAAAAAGGGGCAACTGCCTGTCGGGATAAAGTAGGTAACTGTATTGATCATGACGAAACAACCTACTGTTTTTCAATGAATTGAGCACGTCAAGGCTGTCCTGGACCGACAAATAGCCGGAACTTAAAACTGCCACTTGTCCTTCCAGCATTTCGTATAAATGCCGAATTGACACACCATTTCCGGAGAATGAAATCAGGTTGTAAGCATGATAGAGGCCATCCGCGCGTTTGTTTACCCTGATGCTCTGATCCATATAATCCAGGGCGAGTTGCATGAATTCCAGCAGCGCGTTGGCCTGGACAATCTTTTTCCTGCCTGTAAAAGATTTCCCGTAGATCGAATTCCTGTAATCGCTTCCCACTTCACCGAGAGAATCGGTAAAACGGCGCCTTTCGGCATTTGAAAAACCAGTTTCGAGAAGTGCTGTATTGCCGGCAAAAAGATAAAATATCCTGCTGAACAATGTTTCGACCTCTTCTGAGACGGGTATTTCCTTGTTGCCACAGTCGCCGAACCGCTCAGCCCAGAATTTCAGGAAACGTCTCAGATAATAGAGAGTAACCATCGAAGCCCCATTTCCAACGAGCGCGTTGTTGGCATCATTCCATTCAGGGCGCTGGGTGTTAAGCCAGATGCCGGCTTCGGGTACGAAATTGCTGATCTTAGCCAATAAGGTGACCAGGATTTTTTCAGTAAGGTTAACCCTGTAGATCTCCTGGTCCCGACCTCTCAGCAGAACGCCGTCAGCGCCGGTTTCACCGGTCAGTTTCCTGATTTGATCATTTAACTCAAAATCAAAAACAATGGTGTCCTTTGGGTTTTTTACAATGTCGCTGTATGGTTTTATGCGGTAAGGGATATTGGCATAGGCAAACATTTCCTTTGTCAGCAATGAATCCAGTGCGCCAGGATGAAACTTATCAGACAACTCCAGTAATTTCTGGAGGTAAATGATCTGGTGATCTCCCCAGTAGCCGATATAGGCCCATGGATCATGCGGGTCGGGGCATTCCCAATCGATGCCTTCACGGGTTACCCGGTATGGATTGTAGCCATCGGCAGTTGTCGCATTCAGAAACTTACTGATCATCCCTTCAATAAACTCAGGAAATGAAAGGCTGAGCGCTTCCCAGTTCTGGAAAATGTCGCGCCAGTTTCCCTGGTAATGAAATTTTTCAGAGCCATCCGGGTTTTTTGTTTCAATCGAAAACTGGTTCCATGGGCGGCTTGGATCGCCATGCCTGCGACTGAAGGTGAGCGGCAGATATTCGCCGCAAATCCTGATCAGTTCAAAATCCCCGGTGTTCCCCACAAGTGTTGTTAATTCATTGTAATTTATCTTATCAGGAAGCCGGGAGAGCCATCCTTCATATTTGGCAGAAATATTCCGGTTTATTTGTCGCACAAACAATATCAGGTCGTGTTTATCAAGCGTATAATTGCCGGTGAAAATCCCCCCTCTCATCACGTTGAACAGAGTGTTTGAAAAATGGCGGGCGGAGCTTAGCCCGTCATTGCTCAGTTGCATCCCATCTGCACCAGCGACAATTTTCTTCAGGCTCGTTGTTCCTTCCTTTATATCGGCGTCAACCAGCTGTGCCAGGTTATTCGCAGTTTTAATGGCATGATCCAGGCCGGCTACGTCTCCGCTTTCCTGGTTTATTTCTGCAATGATCATCCATTCCTTTTTTGCATCTTTTTCAAGATCGAAGGATGCATTCACATAATATGCACCACGGTTGGCCCTTATGTCGGTTTCTGTGTCAACATCTTCTCCCCGTTTGAACTTCTCAACCTGGTTGTTTGAGATAAGAACCTTAACTGCCTGGTCCAGACCGCATGACCAAACGGTTGTTGCTTTAAGTGATTCACTCGGTTCGGCACGATCAACAGGAATTGAGCTCAGCATATATAAACCGAGTTTAGTTGCTTCGAGCAGTTCACATTTTTTATACGCATCGAGCAACGAACTGTATGCATTCTGGAAATCGAAATCCACGCCATTCGGCAGAATATTCTTGATCCCGTCTAGCACATCAACTGTAACTGAACTCGCATTTTGATTGCTGATAAGCGATTTCTTCACGAACCCGAATTTCTCACTGCTGTACCATCCGTATTGGAACACCAAACCCAGGTCAACATTGATTTCTTCGAAAATGATTTTATTGCCATAAATGCTTTTATAGAGATTTCGCTCAATTGCATATATTTCCTGAGACCCGGCTGAAAATGGTTCCCATAAAAAAGTTTTCTCATCCTTACCAACAAGCAGATAGGTTTTACTTCCGGTAATATCCCTGCTGTCATGGATTTTATCAACGGTATAATAGGGGAACAAAGCGTTATTGCGGTCTTTCCTCCCGGCCGACAGGGAGCCATTGCTCGAAATGAACATCCAGTGATCAGAATTGCTCACGATGGTCATAAAGAAATCGGGCATCAGGTTGCTGTTGCTGATTCTGTAAAATTTTTCGTTTTCAATTTCCACAAACCGGCCTTCCACCTCAACTGCCTGGTATTTTATCTGAGCGTTTCCTAAGTATATATCTTTCTTCTTCATCCTTATAACCGATTTTTCATAAGCAAACATAGCTTACCATGTATACGTTTAAAAATATTCAGGTGCATCAAATATGCAACAATGCCATACCGGGTACTACATCAATATTACATCAAAAGCATCGTATGTCATTGAATATCAACTATAATATTTCATTAATATAAAACTGTCTGAAATCACCAGGGAATATGGCAATCGAAAAACTTCCCTCAACGAGTGTAACGCACTTTAGGTATTATTCAGTGTCAGGAGATCGACCGCCTGTGTGACTTATTTCAGAGGTTTAACATGAATTCAGTGAGGTTGGCCTCCCGGTCCAGCCTGAGTTTTTTTCGTATCCGGTAACGGCTTATTTCAACTCCTCTGGCACTGATATTCATCAGTGTGGCAATTTCCTTGCTTGAAATATTCATCCTGAGATATGCACATAAGCTTAATTCACGGGGAGTGAGATCAGGATAATTTTCTTTTAATTTTTTGAACAAATCCTCGTAAACCTGTTCAATATGCAGGTTAAACACCTTCCATTGCTTTTCATTATCAATTTCCTTGTCAATCCGCTTTATAAGGTTGTTGACACTGTTTTTTCCCACCTCATCAACCATTGTCGATTTCAAATCCCGAAGATCACCTTGTAATTTTTTCAGGATATTATTCTTTTTGATAATCAGCATGGTGGAATTGGCAAGCTCTTTTTCTTTATGGATCATTTCAAGGTTTAAAGTCTCGTTACGAAGTCGCTGCATTTCTTTTTCAGCCAGGAGCGCCTCATCCTTTAATTTCCGCTCATTGTTAAGATATTTTTCCTTTTGCTTAAGGATTTCAGCAAGGCGGAATTTATCAATTCTATAAAACAAATATCTTTTCGCTATATAAATAAGAAAAATGACCAATAAAAAATAGATGATCAAGGCATAAACCGAACGATACCATGGCGATAAAACAATGAATTTGTATGATAGCTCAGAAGGTGCGGTTTGGTCGCTGTTGCGTGCATGAAGTACAAAGGTATAATGTCCGTCAGGAAGATTTGTATATTCTTTGAAATTCTGGGTCGTCCATTCCGACCATTTTTCATCAAAACCTGCTAATTTGTATTGAAAGTGTATATCGGCAGATTCAAAATTGTTTGCTGAGAAGGAAATTGACACAGTATTATTTTTATACTTAAAAGCCGGTATTAAAGTTTGACCAGCCTTCTTGCCATAATAACGATAGATGCCTTCTGCTGTATCGCCTGACCTGAAATCGCTGATGTAGATTTTACACACTTTAGAGTAATCTTTCTTATATTTCGAGACGTAATTTGCAAAACCCCCTTCAATACCAATGAGAACATTGTTCTGATCCAATTCTTGAATGTTCTCAAAGGATGAGAGCGTCAGATTGGCAAGTTTTAAAAATGGGATTGTAATCTTTATAAAGGAGCCATCTTCCTGCAATCGCAATACACCTAGTTGCTTGCCTTCAGAGAACCATATATTTTGTTCCGAGTCCTGGTACAGATAATCAACCGGCATTTCTTTATCGAAATAGGATATAAATCCTGGCACTTTTTCGAACATTCCGGTTTTGTAATTGAATGCAAATATTCCTTTAACTGAAGCAACTAATATTTCGGATTGAATCTTGAATAATGAATTTGATTGATCAGAAGGCAGACCGCTTTTTGAGGTATAAAACTGTATATCCAAAACATTTCTCCATGAGCTGTCAGATTTGAGTTTGTAAATACCTTTATATGTTTGACTAACCCATATGTTCCCCATTTGATCATATTGAACAAAGCGAGATGACTCTGTAAATCCTTTAATTCTGTTTCGAAAGCGCCATATACCACCATGGTTTTCCAGAACCGACAAACCCGTGTAGGAGCCAACCAGAATAAGCCCTGTGTTGTTGATTTTTAAAAAATTCCATGTTCCTGGTATGGTTGATATTTTTATTGCCTTATCCCCCTGAATCTGAAATGCCCCATTATTATGACCGCAAAACAATGTATTGTCAATCACTGAGAGATTCCAAACCTGCCCTTCTGTTCCCTCAATTAATTTAAAATTTGACTTTGTTTTTGCAGGATCGATAAAATCTTTTTCTTTGATAAAAAAAAGACCCTGATTAGTTCCCAGGTAAATATTTTCTCCAAATTTGGCAGATGCATAACCGGTCCCGATGTCAAAATACTTTTGAAAAAAAGAAATGGGTGAATCAAATTCAATCATTGCAATACCATTATCAAGGCACAGCCATATATTACCTTTAAAATCCTGGCCAATACTTAAAATGGTATTATTCTGCAACCCGCGTTCTTTATTCATTTCAAATATCAGGTTGCCTGCGGTATCAGACACAATTAAACCATTCTGAATTGTACCGAAAGCAAAATAATTATTATTAAGTTTCTTTGCCGAATAGAGCTGGTACTTTTTCAGTTGTTCATTTATTTTTGAAGTCCAGGGAGTTACCCGGCGACCATTATAGCGGAAGACACCCTTTGTATTGGTGCCAATAATGACTTCATCATCATTCACAGGTAGTATTGACCATATTTGTGTTCCAATAAAGTAATCGCCTCCGGGCACTGACTTTACTTCTCCATCCTGGTATTGCATAAGACCCTGCTCTTCATCGTACACCCATAAAATGTCATTTACATAAAACGAAAAGTGAAAGTTCGAATGTGGAAGAATAATCTCTATTCTCTCGTTCTGGTAAATAAATATTGCCCTAAATGATTGAAAAACAATACCGAAACTTGTTTTATATATCCTCCATATTTCATCAAAATCTCCAATTTTATCTTTAACCAGATGGGTTAACGAGTGGTAACCCAACATTCCTATCTCGTTTTCTTCATAGAACCCAAATTCATTAAATGCACCAACATAAATTCTGTTGCCGTCGGCACAAACTGATCTGTTAACTGCCCGCACCGAGTTATATAACCTCCATTGGGTCCCATTATATTCTAACAGGCCGCTGTTATTGGCAAAGTACAATAAACCGTTATCAGTTTCAGCGAAAGACCAACTTTGAATTCCACCTCCATATTGCGAACGAGAAAAATTCCATATTCTGGGTAAGCCCTGATAGATTAATGCTGCATTTAACTCATAATTGAAAACTGAAGCCAGCCAAATGAATAGAATCGTACTTATTGCTTTAAAATTCATAATATTTCATTTTTTGTATCATTTAAAGCAGAGTTTTGAAATAAATGAATTCTGGCGGATATTCCGCTTAGGATTACCTTATTGCACAGCAACGTCCAACCATCCTCTCTGAACTGTCGCAAGAATGAACAGCTTTTTTCACAAGTGAAAGACAAAATTAGTTTTTTTCTTCTTTTTCAACTACTTCCATCATATTAATTTGTTCTTGCAACATAAGTCAGGTTATTTTGATCTCTGAAATGTGACTTTAATGCTAAGCTATCTTCCCCCAGAAATTTCGCTTGATCCGAAAACAGTTGTAAAGATAGGTGCAGAAAAAGAAAAACCCTCTGAAACGCCTGTTAAATATGGCCTTTTCAAAGGGTGTTTGTGGAGCTGGAGGGAAGCAAACCATAAATGGTTTAACCAACTGATTCAGTAAGATTTAAGAGAGAATTTGAAAGGGGACTGTGGCACTTTTGTTTACAAACCGGGTGAAAACAGCGCTGCCGGCTTTAAGGTTTTGATTTTGGCAAATGCCCAAAATTCCAATACTCGGGGCATTTTATTATTGAACTGTCTGGCTTGGTTACGGTTTCAGGGAACAGGGATTTATCAAAATATGAGGAATATCTTTCCAGGTTAAAAAACGCATGACAATTGTCTCGCAGTTCATTTAGGAATCTTTTCGGAGGAGTAAAAACAAAAACTCTTTGTGAAATATTCGCCGTATTGCTGATAAACTTCACAACGGGAACAAGGTCTCCATCGCCTGAAATCAAACAAACAACATCAGTATTGTTATTAATAATATCCCTGAATATTTCAACTGCAATATTGATGTCTGTTTGTTTCTCGGTATAAATTTCAAATGGTTCTTTACATGAGGCCTGGCAACGAATCGATTTTTTATGGTATACTCCTAAAAACAACTGAAATTTTGGATCAATTTGATTAGCATTAAATAAATCGGCCTGTCTTCTCCTTTTCCCAGCATGGTTTTTTGGAATTGCACTGAAATATTTTACGGCTATCAGATCCTGGTCTGGCTTAATGAAATTGCTGCAGAACTTCACCATGTCTAACCAATAGTATTTCTTCCAACCATTTGATTTCAGGCCGAAATAGAGGTTGAAGCCATCAATATAAAAAGTAACTCTTTTTTTTGTAGATTTTTCCATAAATAAAAAAGCCCTCAGAGAGGGCGGGCTTAGCTGTTGCTAAGGGAGTGCAACGCAATTGCGTTCAGAGAGCAAAGATAATCAAAAAGATCCTTCGTGCAAGCTTTTTAACATTTATTTTCATTTATTGCACGAAACTGGTTAGAAAGGATTAGATTTTGGATAATTTCCGGTCAATTATGTCAAGCGATAGGAGCCGAACCAAAAATAAATATACAGATCCACGGCCAATCAGACGGGATCCCATTTTTGTTAAATATTGAAGCTTTTTACCGGTTTTAGCTTCAATTTTTGCATCGATTGTGGTAGCATCCATCGTCACCAAATCTTGTATGCCGATACCAGTGGACTTTTCGATAGACCTTTGGCTCTTTTGATTTAGAGTGATATTCATGCTGTTATAAATTTATTAAAATCACATATTTTACTTTTAAGGCAAAAAGTAAAATAAAGATATTCTTGTTTTACTTTCATACAACACTTGTCAATGTTGAAACCTGTTTGCAACTTAGAACCACTATTCAAATAATCACCAGATTGTAACGCATCATTCAGTTTATCCTTCAACTCACCTGGGATATTCATTTGAGATGCCATTTTTATTCATCAGTGGGTTGATCCCTGTTTATTTTATTTCGCTTAACCACATCTTCAATTTGTTGTTGAAATTTTTCTAATGCCGCTTCTCCTTGATCACTTTCAAGAAAATCTATAAACAAGTGGATCTGTATTTCATATTCTTTTTTACTTATTACTTGATAGGCTACCAATTCTCTGCTCCACTGGAATATAATCCTTGCTTGTTTAATATTTTTCAATTTCATTTTGAGTTCATCAATGACCTTGGTCATTTGTGCCATGACTTCCTGGTTAATCTCGTTACTTTTTTTCTGGGCTTCAATATCTTTAATATAAGGTGTTTCAGGATCAAGATCAAAGAAATGCCAGATAGGAACATTTAACACATTGGCAATCTTCTCAAGCGTCTCTACTTTCATCGACTTATCTTGAATATGTCGATAAATACTTGCCATTGGGATTTTTGTTTTTTTCGCCAAATCAGATATACTCAATCCGTTTTGATCACAGTATTCTCTTATCTTGTTGTAATTCATAGTATTATAAAATAGTTATTAACAATGATAAAATAATTCTTTGTTTTGAGAAAATATTACCTATATTTGCGAGATAATATTTCATTCTCTACAAAGATACTAAGGATATTTAGAAATCAATCAAAATTATAAATTATGAGCGAAATGATTTTCTTACCAGTTGACCAGGTTCAACAAACGATACGTGAAGCTGTCCGTGAAGAATTTGCCCTTCTTGAAAAAAATCGCAAAAGCCAATCCGGGGTGATTTTATTGTCACGAAACGCTGTCGCGAAACGCCTCCATTTGTCATTTAATACCGTGAAACGACTTATTGAACGTGGGGTTCTCAAAACCACCGCTTCGGGGTTGATTCCGGAAGATGAGCTGGATCGTTATCTGGCAAATTCGTAACCATTTTATAATTCACATCCAATGAAAGCCCAAAAGAAACAAACAGTCATTGTTCGTTTATCAAAATCGATCAAATTGTCGATGGAGGATGATCCAATCGATGATCCGTATACAGAGCCACCAGCAACACCGGCATTACCCGATTCACCGGAAATAGTCCCTGAATTTCCTTTGCTAGGTACACAATGATTTTATTAAAAATCTAACTCATGAATCCTTTGAAACATTCTGAAGAAGACTTGCCCACCCTGCTTACCTCTTTGAAACGCGAAAAGATTCGATACCGGCGACTTAAGTCGCGTTATCTCGAGCTGAAAAAATCAAATTTTGAACTCCGGATCGATTTTTTTGAAGATAATGGCTCGTCACCAAGCCTGGAGGTTTCCCCGGACTTGACTGTGCCTGATGAACAGGTTTTAGGTGACCTTCTCGAAAATCTGACCCGGATTCTTGCGGACCTGTTCAGATTCATGAAGAGGTATGATACTGTTCGTAAAGAGAGGCCTGATAGACAAATACCCTTTGTTGAATCAATTAAAAACCAACATATTCCTATGAATAGCAATTAACGCCAATTGTGAAAAGACCATTTCAACCTTGAGTTCTTTTAATCCTTTTATTTATAAACCTTTAAATTTTAAATCATTATGAAAAGTGTAGCTTATGCAAAACCCGAAATTCGGCAGCTCGTTGAGCAGATGCCAGAGAAACCAAAAGATGACGCTGTGTTTTTTGGATACGATCCGGAGAATGATGAAGTCATTCAAATCGAAGTCGTTGATGAAGAACCAACACCTTCGAATTTCATTGGACATTTGTATCGTGTAGATTTCGACAAAGACGGAAATTATAATATTCTGTATTTGTCGTAATCAGAAAAGTTAAAGCCCCGGAGTAGCAATCCGGGGCTCAATTTTAATCCTTAAAAACACAACATTATGAATAAAAAATCAGAAAATCGGAATCAAAGATACAACGATTTCCATGAAAAACACAAGGCCCCTGTCAAGTTTGTAAGCGTTAATGTGCCTTCTGATATTGCAGACGCTTTTAACAGTCTTAGTGATTCAGATCAAGGTACATTGCACCTGGTGCTTAATCAAGATATTCTTGACTGTCTCTATGAGTTGGTTTTGCATCCTATGGAATCCCGATACACATTAGGTTCAATATTTTTAAAGTATCTGGAGGTGGTAAATCTACATGAGGCCACATCTTATTGCAACGAGGAAACACATCTATTTAATAACCTGAACAATTTATTCAAGGCATGTTTTGAATATCAGGAAGGGCTTAAAACCCGGAAAGGAGGCCAGGAATGAATAACGCTACTGTAAAAACCGGAAATCGACCACAAATATGCGGTAAAAATGGCTCTTTGCAACCTGGGTGGGTAAACATCCAGGTGCCCGCCGAAATTGCAAAATCGCTGGAGGAAATTATCGATAAAAGAATTTACCTGCCCGTGTTGGCAATGGTGGTAAGTCGCGATGTATTTGACCGGCTAAAAGATCTGCTTGATGATCCGCCTGATGCGAAAAACACCCTATTAGAAACGTTGTTTAGCTTTCTAGACATGGATACATTCACCAACAATAGCAATTATGATCAAAATATACATGTTTTGTTCAAAAACATGTACAATACTTTGTTTGAGTGTACAGAATTTCTTGAGATGCAAAAAATGAAAGGAGGCGCCCATGTGTAGTAACTCTACTGAATGTACCTCCCGGATCTCTGAAAAGGCAGCCCAGGAAATACTGGAGCATATTGCAGCCGTACAATCCCTTACATTTGCCCTGGTCACAGCGCTTGAATGCCCACTCTACACTGATAATGATCCTGATTCTGATTTGCCGGTAACAGGTGGTCAACATTTTGTTGTTGATCAAAAAGCAATACTGGCAGTTTTTGGAGAAACGATTCATGAGCGCTTCAACATTCTTACTGACCATATTGACCGCCTGAAAAAATTCAGAGAACTAACATGACCATTGACCCCGGCAATTCCGGGGTTTCTTTATTAACCAAATAACCAAAATTCAATCCAATGAAAAAAGATGATTTATTGTTCGACAATGTCAAGGAGATTATGAAACTCCAGGCCTGGCTGAAACAAGCCGGCGAATATTTGAATACTATGTATAAGAAGGTTGAGACAGATGATCCTTCGAAAAAGGAAGATTTGTTTGAACCATTAAACAAGGCCTTTGATTCAATTTGGGACAGTGTGGATAAATTGCAGCATAACGCACAACAGCTGCTCGGAATTGGGCCGGAGAACCAGGAATTGCAGAATTGATGGCATAAAAAAAGGCGCCTTCTTGCTTAGGCGCCTTTTTTAGTAATTCTCTCGGGTTCTTCCCCGTCGATTCTCAATCGATTTGATTGAAATAATTATAAAGAACGCATAATACAACGCGCAAATATACAACTAAAGCAATGAATTCCAACACTCCAGCTAAAAATAATTTCATTCCGGATGATGTTATTGATCAGGTTAAACACATTGACATTATTGACGCCCTGTCACCCTATCTTACGATCACTAAAAACGGCTCCGGAGATGAGGCCATTTGTCCGTTTCATGATGACCATAAACCAAGCTTAAAGATCGATCAGGCTCATGGCCGGTACAAATGTTTTGTGTGCGATAAATACGGCACAAATGCCATTGATGTAGTGATGAAAGTCAAGTCCGTTGAATGGTATGATGCTGTAAGGCTAATTGCCGGAGATCACCAGATATCCATTCCGGAAAAGGAAATGACCCTTGAAGAGGAGGCGACTTACAAAACGCGTGAAGCCATATACATAGTTAATCAGTGGGCTGCAGATTGGTTCCGTAAACAGATGTTCACTCCGGAGAATATTTTAGTGATTGATTATGTGAAATCAAGATGGAATGATGAATCTATTGATGCTTTTGGTCTTGGATATGCCCCCGATGGATGGAAAAATTTGCTTCCTGCCGCCAAAAAAGAAGGGTACAAGGAAGATCTGCTCCTGGAGGCAGGATTGATAAAGAAAAAAGAAAAGGATGGTAAAGAGAGCATCTTCGATACTTTCCGTAACCGGGTCATTTTTCCCATTTCCGACCGGCGCGGTATTGCCGCGTTCACCAGCCGGTGTTTGCCCGATAAACCACAGGACCCGAAATATCTTAATACCGGAGACAACCTGGTGTATCATAAAAGCAACATCCTTTATAACCTGCCTGCAGCCGCGAGATATATCAAAGACCAGGCGAATGTATACCTGGTTGAAGGTAACGCGGACGTGATCAGGCTTCACCAGATCGGGATCTATAATTGTGTTGCTATTTCCGGCACCTCCTTAACTGCTGGCCATATTGAAGCGCTTAAAAAGATTACCCCTTGTATCACCCTGATTGGCGACACTGACAAGGCTGGCCAGGATTCAGTAAGCCGGTCGGCGAAGATGATCATTGAAAGTGGCATGTACTGTAAAATCATTACCCTGCCAAATGGAGAAGAGAAGCAGGATGCTGATTCGTTTTTTAAAGACAAAGCTACTTTTGATGAATATGATGTTGCCCCTCATAAGAAGGACTACATTCTGTATCTGGCTGAGAAGGAAAAGAATGATCACCTGGAGCCTGATCAGAAAGCTGGGTTGATATCGAAGATAACCTATTTAGTATTAAGACTTCCAACGAAATCACATGATCATTACCTTGCTGAGCTTGGAACGATCATACCACCAAAGTCTGGCTGGAAATTGAAGAAACAAAAAACATCAAGTGAAGAATCTGCAGAAAACAAGGATCGAAATAACTCACTGCGAGAAGGTTCAAAAAATGAAAAAATTGAAATCTACCTGAATGAAAAGTACATATTCAGGTATAATACAATAAAATGTAAATCTGAATACCGTAAGGATAAGAATGAGGATTGGATTCCAATGGATAAAGTAAAACTTAACTCCCTGAAAAGGGAGTTAAACTATGTGGATATATGCAGCAGTACGGATAATATAAAGAGCATCCTTGAAAGTGATTTTTCTACAGCGGTTGATCCCATTAAAGAATATTTCAGAGGGTTGCCTGATTGGGATCAGGAGGACCACATATCGAAGCTCTGCAGTACCATTAAAACTAAAAATGATCAGTTGTTCTACAAATACTTCAGAAAATGGATTATTGGAGTAATTGCCAATGCACTGGAAGATGATTCATGCAAAAATCATTTATGTCTTGTGATTACTGGTGAACAGGGAAAATTCAAGACATCCTGGCTTGAAAATCTTTGTCCTGCTGCCTTGCGGACACATTATTTATATACTGGTAAAATTCAGCCTCAAAACAAGGATGTTTTAACCTTGTTGGCCGAATATCTTTTTATAAACATTGATGATCAACTAAGGCAATTGAATAAAATCGATGAGAATGAACTTAAAAACCTTATAACCATAAATTATGTTAAATATCGTCGCCCGTATGATCCCTTCATGACTGAATACCCTCATTTGGCTTCGTTCATGGCCTCAGTGAATGGAAATGATTTTCTGACTGATATATCTGGTAGTCGCAGATTTCTGCCATTTGAAGCGATGGAGATAAAAATTGACGAAGCACAAAAGTTAAACATGGACCTCGTTTACAGTATGGCGTTTCACTTGTACAAAAGTGGTGAGCGTTATTGGTTCAATGATGAAGAAATATCGGAGCTTCATGAGTACAATGAAGGATTCCGTGTAGTATCAAATGAAGAAGAATTAGTTCTTCATTATTTTGACATCCCGAGTTCCAGGACCGACGCCACCCATTTCTTTAATACAACTTTGATAAAAACCAAACTTGAACAACAAACAGGTCAAAGATTATCAACCAAAAAAGTTGGAGAAGCGATGACCAAATTAAATTTTGAAAAATGGCAGAGACGTTTAGCAAATGATGCACGTGAAAAGGTATGGTCCGTTATTGAGAAAACGGGTACAAGTATATCCGGTGAAAATAAAACGAAAATGCCGTTCTAAGTAAACAATCTTTATAGTGAAAAATTCTGTTACCAATTCACATATTATTAACCTTAAATTTAGAATCATGAAAATCACAACAAATGACAGTGTAAATCATGAAGATTCCACTGGAAAAAATGATCCGATCAAAGAATATTTCAGAGGGTTGCCCGATTGGGATGATGAGGATCACATCTCGAAGCTCTGCAGTACCATTAAAACCAAAAATGATCAGTTGTTCTACAAATACTTCAGAAAATGGATTATTGGAGTAGTTGCCAATGCCCTGAAAGATGATTCATTTAAAAATCATTTATGTCTTGTGATTACTGGTGAACAGGGAAAATTCAAGACATCCTGGCTTGAAAATCTTTGTCCTGCTGCCTTGCGGACACATTATTTATATACTGGTAAAATTCAGCCTCAAAA
>Ga0247841_10007419_pt1 | contig 16309 bp, 14 predicted proteins | sample LaCruzMarch2015__2_FD_192410 | JGI IMG/M metagenome (GOLD analysis project Ga0247841, IMG submission 192410) | Freshwater microbial communities from meromictic Lake La Cruz, Castile-La Mancha, Spain - LaCruzMarch2015_18m | ecosystem: Environmental > Aquatic > Freshwater > Lake | place: Spain... | reverse complement strand
AAACGTCGGTGTAGAAGGCATTTTGCCGCTGGAGCGCCAGGCGGGAGTTGATATCGCCAGATTACGCAAAGAGCATCCTGAAATGAAATTCATCGGCCATTTTGACAAGATGACCATGAACAAGGGCGAAGCGGCAATGCGTACGGAATTTGAACGCCTCGTCCCGTTGATGAAGACTGGCGGCTTTATCCCGAGCGTGGACCACCAGACACCGCCTGGGGTCAGCCTTGAGCAGTATCACGTTTTTCTGAAACTGTTTAAAGAATACACAGAACTTAAATAGACTCCTTTGCCGCTGAACAACAATGGGTCGTGGCAGGTACTTATGATTTATAAACACGCAGTGTTCTTTTTGATGAGCATTGCGGCCGTATCTGTTTGGTCAGGTGAGGCACCTCGCCTGTCTCGTGTGGCTATAGAAAAGAAAAATCAAGAGGCTTCTCTTGCACGATCCTTTGCCGACGCTTTTGTTATCGGCGCAGCTATCCCTGGTGCCGAATTAAATCCTGCGGAGCAAAAACTTCTTGTCACACACTTTGGAGCAGTGACCCCTGAAAACTGCATGAAACCTTCACGGATACATCCGAGAGAAGATCGTTTTGCCTTCGAGAAAGCGGATGCACTCGTCTCGCTGGCGAGATCGAACAACCTCATCATCAATGGCCACACCCTCATCTGGCATCAGCAATGCCCAGAGTGGTTCTTCAAAAATGGTGACCAGGATGCGACCCGTGAACAGGTGCTTGCGCGGATGCGAGCCCATATCTCAGGTGTTGTAGGCCATTTTGCCGGTAAGGTGAAGAGCTGGGATATCGTCAATGAGGCCATTTCTGATGACAAAGGCTACTTGAGGAAATCAAAATGGCTGTCACTTGCCGGAGAAAATTTCATCGCGGAAGCCTTCTTTGCCGCCCGAAAGGCTGATCCTCAGGCGGAACTGTATTACAATGACTATGCGATTGAGAAGCAGCCTAAACGGGACAAGGCTCTGCGCCTCATCCGGGACCTGAAAAAACGCGGAGCCCCCATCCAAGGCATTGGCATTCAGGGCCACTGGCAACTTGACAACATTCCCTTTCAAGACATTGAGGATGCCATACTGGCCTTTCATGTCGAGGGACTGACCGTCATGATCACGGAACTCGACATTGACATGGTTCCCCGTAGCACAACAGGCGCCGAGACAACGGCCCAGGAACAAACAGGAGCCGACCCCTTCGCACAAGGTCTCCCGCCCGAGGTCCAAAAGCGCCTTGCTGACCAATACACCCAACTTTTTGCGCTCTTTCTGAAGCATCGTGACAAGATCTCACGCGTCACCTTCTGGGGTCTCCACGACGGGAGAAGCTGGCTAAACAAATGGCCCTCCAAACGTACCAACCATGCCCTACTATGGGACCGGGCCTTACAACCCAAGCCTGCGCTTTCTGCTGTCTTATCGCTTGCACCCGCGCAGAAAGCAAACGTCTTCCCCAAAAAAGCGATCCAACCCCCTGCACGGTAAAAAGTGGCCTATGGGTATTATCGACTTGCCTTGCCAAGGCGACTTCCCTTATAATCCCCCCCCTCGATTAAATAACCTCTATTTTTTAGGGCCTATAGCTCAGTCGGTCAGAGCGGAGGACTCATAATCCTTTGGTCGCAGGTTCGAGTCCTGCTGGGCCCACCAAATTTTGCTGGACTTGTTGGCGTATGCTGGCAAGTCCTTTTCCATTTCCTCCGCTCTGACCGACTGAGCTATACGCCCGAACCTAATCTCCTTGATTACCATAGGGTTAGCTACGATTCAACTGTTTTGAGGATACCATATTTGGGGTTCTCAAGTCAGGTACAAAGATAGAATAGCTGAGGGAAAACCGTGATGTCTTTCAATTGATGGCGAAGTACCCACCAAACTCAAAAAATGGTCAAAATCGTGTTGAATCGTAACCTCAATCGTAACCTTTTGTTGAGGCGATCAAGCTATGAATCATAATCCGATCAGAGATGTGATTGTAACAACCTTTTCCTTCATGGGTTTGTTCTGCTTGGATTGTTGCCTCCAAAACAGATAAACCTGATGCATTTCTTCCGTATTACCACTCTGTTTTGGTAATGAGTGAGTATGGAGGCTTATGTATTCACCCCAAATTTCAAATACGCTAATCCCAATCCTATATCGTCTTGGAAGGGTTCAACGAATTCCTATGACTCGGCTGGTTGACCACCTCCTTACAAAGGCTCTTGCAACTGAAACACTCCCTGCCGAAATTCAGGTGATGTTGGATGAGATCGTTAAAAAACAAGTGACATAACAACAAAGAGAAGGATGATCAATACAATGAAAAAGAGTGACATGGAACAGCATCGGTCGTTATGGCTGGCGACGGTCAAACAGGTTGTCGAAAAGTGCTTTGCACGTGAATCACAGTTTTCAGACCTGTGTCCGCAAAGGCATTTGGAGGAAACCGCAAGGATAGAGGCACTAAGGAAAATTTCCACCCTGTCGAAGCAGATTAGTCAGCTTGTTTCGAAATTAAAAGGCATTGAACAAAAGGGCGGTTTAGGATTCAAGATCGTACTGGGTGAAGTGGAAGAACTGGAAATGGTTGTCATGTGTTTACTGTTGGGTTCACGGCTGGAAGTGTCCGTTGCTCGCTCGGTGAGAACCATTCAGGACATTATGGACTTCGGAGGTGTTCGCAATCCGTCCATTTCACTTCAAGTTCGCAGTATGTTCCGATCTGACGGAAGACTTTTCCAATTTGTGTCACTGGGCAGGTATATCGTTCTGGACGAGATGAGTGTTACCCTCAAGGAGTCTGTGTTCAACCGTGTCCTTGGTATGCCGTCTGATCTGGTTGAGGCAAGGTGTGATGCAGAAGCCTTGGTGGGTAATAATAAGAGAGGCATCATTATATGAGGGACGGCTGGTGGGTCAACTACGATAGTAGAGCCTATGTTGGCTTGCACTGTCTAGGGGCAGAGCACGAAAAGGTACTGAGAGACCCAGAGTATCAGAATCAGAAGTGGCTTGGCATCCCCCATTCAGTGTCTAAGGAGTTCCGTTCCTTCAAACCACGAAAAGACAGGGTGAAGCTATTGAAGTTCGCCATGAAGACTCTGCCGTTGATGAGAATTCGTGGGTATGGGTCTAAAGTCTCTTTCCAATTTAACCGACCTGAGTCCGACCCCAGACCGTATATGGCAGTAAAGAGATGGATTCATAGATTTGGAGGTGATGCCCTTTTATTGGTCGTGACCAACCTGTCCACAAATATGACAGTCAGTGTACAGGCTTCGGATTGGGATACGTTCATGAAAACCAATTCTTCTAAGTCCGAGGAGGTGTTAAGTAAAAGGTTGCCAAAACACCCTTCAAAAACCCCAGCAAAAACAGTACTTTCGGACAAGCAATCAGGTGCAAAGAGTAACGGTGATTAAATTTAACAGGTATACCCCCTATGAAGAAGTGTTTAATCTTTGCCAGATGTTCCACCCAAGACCAAGAGACCGACAATCAGGTCTCCCAACTAAAGGAGTATGCCTCGAAGCAAGGCTGGGAAGTCACGGATGTCGTTATTGAGGTCTGTTCAGGGGGCAAGGGTATCAAAGAGCGTCCAGGACTGGAGAGGGTCTTCGATCTGGCACGGAGGCGAAAATACGATCTTCTACTTTTTTGGGCGTTGGACCGATTTTCGAGGGAAGGGTCAAGAAAGACCATAGGCTATCTCTCAATGCTGGACGATGCTGGGGTAGACTGGCATTCATACAGCGAACCCTACATCTCATCTCTGGGAATTTTTAAGGATGCCATTATTGCCATACTCTCAGCTATGGCAAAGCAAGAAAAAATTAGAATCAGCGAACGTACCAAGGCTGGACTTGAGAGAACGGTCAGGGTGAATGGGACACGGTTGGGGAGACCAAAGACCAATCCTGAGAAGGTTAAGAGGGTTCAAGAGCTAAGGGAGGAAGGACTATCTTACGGTCAGATTGGGAAAGCATTAGGGATCAGCAGGGTCAGGGCATGTCAGTTGGCGAAAGTGTTGGTAAATTCATAACTAATGGTTTGGGAACAGAGAAAGGATTCAATATGAGTGGAGATAAATCAAAGTTGGGGAATAAACCCCTGTCGTTTCCTCTGGGAGAACTGTATTCAACTGTTGGGGCATTGTCTGCTCTTCAACGTGCAGGACAATTGCCTTCTGAGTTGCTTGACCGCCATCAGAGAGGTGATTGGGGAGATGTATGTGCTGAAGACTGGGTGTTGAACGATCAGGCTGTTGTAGAAGGAGATCGGTTGCTGAGTGCGTATAAGACAAGTCTTGGAGAGAAAGTCTGGATAATTACGGAGTGGGATCGTTCCGTGACAACCTTTTTGTTGCCAGATGAATATTGAAAAAGACTGGCTGTCTATGTGTGGCTATGTTCAAACGCTTCCCTTAATACTGATTGCATCAGCAGTTCGGATTGTTCCGTGCGATCAGATACCTGCTTCTGAAGCTGGTCAATTGTTCCCATAAGCCTATTAGACGTTTCAACAATTACCGACTGCTCAGAAAATGGTGCCAAGGGGACAACAAGTCTAGAAAGAGCAGTGCCGTTGACATTGGGTTGCCCAGCTCCCCACGCAGCATCGTAAAGCTGTTTCCAGTATACTGGACTTTCAAGAAACCGTTTAAGATAGGTGGCGTTCAACATAATTGACGGAATAACTCTTATCAAGTATGAAGCAAAGAGAGACTTTACAGGGATACTCTTTATCAAAAAAGATTTGCCAATCGTCCCGCCAGTTCGTGCGATTACAATGTCATTTTCAGCGAGTAAATAGGCTTTCACATCTCTATCTGAGCACAAACAGCCAGGAACACTTTCCCAGTCAACCATGTTGTTCTGAATGTCCGTTATTCTCAAAAGTCTGATGTCTTTCTTGGCGGGTACAGCAGATGCGTTAAAACCATAGTGTACATTAAGACTAATTTCACCAAGCCTACACCAAACCCACCCTTTAGGCAGGTCAAACGGTTTTTCTGCATCGGTGATAGGTGGCAAGGGTTTGTCTTTGCGAATCTTACCTTCCTTGATTAGCTTGTCTTTCTCCGCTCTGATACGTTCAAGAAGCTTGGAGGCGTGGTTCTCTCCACTAATCAATTTTGGATTTTGCTTTCTACACTCTGCCGTAAGCTTGCCTTCAATGGCTTCCTGCAATACGGCTTGGCGGAGCTGAGCAAGACTCTCAGACTGACACTGCAATTCATGATTCAATTCAACAAGCTGGGTGTCCGTTCGCTGTATCCTTTGCAGGAATCCTTCCTGTTCATCAAGTGGCGGAATGTGAAACTCCATATTGAAGAACAAATCCTTTTGAAGGCGTATCCTCTGCGTTTCCCCCTTGCTGGCTTTAACGCAAGCGTCCAGAAATAGCGGTGTATTGGTAAGCCAGTAGAAGAAATCTCGCTTAATTACTGACTCGTCAACCTCAAAGCACCAAAAATCATTGGTAATAATTGCACCGTCTAAACAATCAGGAACGATGCCGAACGCACCATTTCTGGCATCAATGCCTGAGAGGATAAACTGTCCCTTCGAGATTCTGAACATCGCAGAGCCAAGCTGACTGCCTCGCTTCTTTCCCCGAAGAACAACTCCGTTGTGGTGAAGCTTCACAGTGACAAGGCTGTATTCTGCATCAGGTTTAACGGCAACAGAATCTTTCTGCCGATGCAGGAAATCCAATATTCGCACCGTCTTATACATCGGCGATTTCCTTTTTCAGCCTTTCAAGAAGCTCATCGCTCTTGCGGAAGGAATCGTGAAGCATCGCCACAATCTCGGCACTCGTATGGGCGTGTTCCTCTTCAGGAGTATGCGGATTCTTGATGTCGAGACCATATCCGTTGGCAGCTATAGTCTTAACCGACACCTTCCAAGCTTGATCGCTCTCTTTCCTCTTCTTCCACCACTTCTTCAGGCTGTCGAACTCGTTCTTCTGAATGGGTTTTGTCTTGCTGTATGACTTAACGCCTTCAGGAAGTCTATGTTCCCAATACCAAATCTCTTTTGTCGGTTTTCCCTTATCGAAGAACAACAGATTGGTTGCGACGCTGGCGTAAGGTTGAAAGACTGAGTTCGGTAAACGTATGATGGTATGGAGGTTGCAAGTCTCAAGAAGATGTTGGCGGATTCTTTGTTTCACTCCGTCACCTGTGAGAGAACCATCAGGTAGAACGATGCCTGCACGCCCGCCTTCACTCAAGTATCTGATCATCAGGAGCAGAAATAGGTCGGCACTTTCAGTTGTTCTGAAAGCTTGCGGATAGTTCGTCTCTACTCCATCGGAAACTGATGCACCGAAGGGAGGATTTGCAAGGATCACATCCACACGGTCTTTTTGACCGATTGAAGTATATTCCCTGTTCAGGCTGTCCGTGTAATCAATATTCGGGACTTCAATGTCATGAAGAATCAGATTCGTGACGCTTAGCATGAAGGGCAACGGCTTGAATTCCATCCCATGTATTGTCCGTTCAAGCGTCTTCAAGTCTTGAACACCTTTGACATCCTGCTTGCGGATATTCTCAATGGCACTTGTCAGAAATCCGCCTGTACCACATGCAGGGTCGAGCACCTTCTCGCCTAAGCGTGGATTGATAATCTCCGTAATGATTTCCGTGACCGCACGAGGAGTATAAAACTCGCCGTAGTTGCCAGCACTTTGGAGGTCTCGTAGAATCGTTTCGTAGAGGTCTCCGAACACATGACGATCTGCTGAATTGTTAAAGTCAATCTGGTTGAGTTCATTAAGGACTTGCCGAAGGATAGTCCCGTTTTTCATGTAGTTGTTGGTGCCATCGAAAATCTCACGAATCAGCAACGCCCTCTTGTTCCCTGAACCTACACTAAGATTTTTGAGCTGGGGGATTAACGTCCCATCTACAAACTCCTTAAGCTTATCCCCTGTCATACCTTCGTCATCAGCTGCCCAGTTACGCCATTGCAACTTCTGTGGCATCACGGAAACATACTTATCATTCAACAGTTCCAATTCAGCATCTTTGTCATCGAGAATCTTCAGGCTGATCATCCACCCAAGCTGTTCAATACGCTGGGCATCACCAGACACACCTGGATCTTTCCGCATGATATTCTGTATCGTCTTGATTATGTTACCAATGTTCTTCATCTCAATCCTTTAAGCTACTGCATAAAGCTGTTTTTCAAGTTCCCCGATTGCATCGAGATACTTCCTCATGCCACCAAATAGTTTGATAATTTCCGTAGGTGTGCCGAACTGGTTGAAAGGTTCAACCCTGAGCACATCGGGGTCTTCAATATTCTCGACCCCTTCATCGGCATACTTATCCAAGAGGGCTGAAATGACCATTCGTGCCTTGTCACCATACTTGGTGAAGTAATCACGTTTTCTCACTCGCTCTGCCCGATCTCTTCTGGAAAGTGGGGGCTGATCCCAAGCAATGTGGCAAACAAGATCGAAAACATCCAAGTCCTTTTTCACTTCGGATGCCAAATTAGCGAAAATGACATTGTGTTCTTCAAGTTCATCGATGATCACTTTTTTCTTGTCCGCCTTATTCCACTTCGACAGGAAATCGTCAAGAGAGAGGAACTGTCCAAGGATCTTCTTCTTGGTATAGTCCTTAAGGCTCTCTGTAATAAGTTTGCCATCCGCATCCAAATGCTGAACACGTTCATTCAGAATCGCTACATCCACGCCGTTGACGTAAATCTTCGAGCTGGGTTGGGCGATGATACTACCTCCGTCAATAAAGTCAGGATAGACGGTCTTGCCTGTCTCTGGCTCCGCAATCTCACCCTCTTCAACGAAAGGTTCATGGATGTCCCCATCTGTAAGTTCTTTGTTGGCATCAATGATGTGTATCATCACGGGGTCGCCGTCAAATTCAGGACGTGCAAAAATATCCGTCACATTTCGGAAATCCATTATGGTAAAGAACGTCTTACCGTAATCCTCTCTGATGCGTGTCCCTCGACCGATGATCTGCTTAAACTCTGAAACAGATCGGATATTGGAATCCAAGACAATCAGCTTGCAGGTCTGGGCATCAACGCCTGTCGTCATCAGCTTGGATGTCGTCGCTATGACAGGGTAGCGTTCCTCTGGATTGATGAAATTGTCCACCTCATTCTTGCCGATGATGTCGTCCCCCGTGATTCGCATGACATACTTGCTGTTCACCTGCACAAGATCAGAATTCTCTCTGGACAACGCATAACGCATACGTTCGGCATGTTCAATGTCTACACAGAAGACAATGGTCTTGTCGAAGCGGTTTGTCTTCTTAAGGAACTCTGTAATTTTTTTGGCAACCAACTGTGTCCGCTCGTCAATGACAATGTTCTTGTCAAAGTCCTTCACATTATAGATGCGATCCTCTACTTCATCTCCGTCCTTGTCCGTCTTTCCCACATAGGGTCTCCAGCCTTCAAGGTCAGTATTCATTCCGACACGGATAACCTTGTACGGAGCGAGGAACCCATCTTCTATGCCTTGCCTCAGCGAGTAGGTATAGGTCGGCTCCCCGAAGTAATCAATGTTGGAAACCTCGTTCGTCTCTCTCGGCGTTGCTGTTAGACCTATCTGGGTTGCCGAACTGAAGTATTTCAGAATTTCACGCCAAGCACTATCGGCAGCTGCACTACCCCTGTGACACTCATCCACGACGATCAGGTCGAAGAAGTCTGGGCTGAATTGCCTGAAGGCATCCTTGTCTTCATTGTAGTTGGTCAACCCCTGATAAAGAGCCAAGTATATCTCATAAGCCTTATCAATCTTCTTATTTCGGATCACCGTCAGCTTGTCTTTGAAGTGTTTGAAGTCATTCTTCTTTGTCTGGTTTATGAGAATGTTGCGATCAGCAAGGAACAGGATTCTTTTCTTCACCCCGTTCTTCCAAAGCCTGTGGATGATTTGGAAGGCGATATAAGTCTTGCCTGTCCCTGTTGCCATTACAAGAAGGATTCTATTCTGTCCCTTTGCAATAGCTTCCACGGTTCGATTGACGGCGATCTGCTGATAGTATCGAGGGGTTCGCCCTGAACCATCATAGAAGTAATCAAAGGATGCTATCTGCTTCTGTATCGGAGTCTCAAGATTTTTGAACTTGGCATACATCTTCCAGAGTTCATCTGGAGATGGGAATTGCTCATTTGAGAGTTCCTGTTCAATGGAACTGGAATAGCCAGATCGGTCATGTTGGAGGAATCCATCACCATTGGCACTGAAGGCGACAGGGATATCCAGTGTCTCAGCATAGTCCAGGGATTGTTGAATTCCCGATCCAATGGAATGAGAGTTGTCCTTAACTTCGATGGTCGCAACAGGTATGTTCGGCTTGTAATAGAGTACAATGTCAGCTCGTTTTCGCTCGCCACGATCAGTCTTGTCACCTTTAACGATGAGTCTGCCATCCGTAAAAAAGACTTCTTCCCGAATCTGGGTCTCAAGGTTCCAGCCCGCATTGATGAGTGCAGGTATCACAAACTTGGAGATAATGTCTCGTTCGGAAAGTTCGTTCTTAGTGCTCATGCTGCATGTTCCACGGTGGATTGGCAGAAGCCAGTTGTCATAATGGCGAGGATAATACCATAAACGTTTAGGAATTGTCGAGATACCGTTCGGATGATATACCCCAACAAAACCATGAGACTAAATTCATCTCTGACAAGATTTGATGGAGAAGGAAACCTTCAGGTATGAGAAGGGAAGCCAATATGATAATCTGATGCCTAATATTTTACGACCTAATTGACCCATTGCCTGCGACGTGATTCCAAACGAGTTGCGTCGCAGGCTTTTTATTTTGGGTCATGCCTATACGATTTCGTCTGTTCCGTCATTTGCAGGAATCAAAGTCGTGTTACTCATCCCATTCACAGACATAACCAGTCACATCTGCATCATCGCCATCACAGACAATCCACTTACCAGAGCCCACAATACAAGCATTAATTCCTACGCCTATTTTTGAACTTACCTTCTTGCCCGCCTTGTTTGAACTTTCCCAGTTAAAATAGTTTCCTCCATCGACTGTGACCCATCTCCATGAGTTCAAACTTTTTGACAGTCCGATCCAAGCGAAAGGACATCCTTCCCGCAGTTTGGAAACAAAACTATTTTCCTTTGCGTCGTTGATGACAACAAGATGACCGCCACGTTGTGTGCATTTAAACTTTGCATCTCCCCATTTCGACGTATCCGAATACACCATGTAGTGATGACCATTATACTCCTCTGCCTCTGGAGGATATTTTTGTGGTTTATTTTTAGCCAATCCTTTATCTAACGAGTTGATGGGAGGGGTATCCGTTACCTTAAAAGCTAAGAGTTCCTTCTTGTACGCTTGTTGAAGCTTTTTTATGGTGTCCAATTCTGTATTAACAGCGATAGCTTCATCAAGTTTACCTTTTTTCGTCAAACTTTGTTTGAGCACTGCAAGAATTTCTTCCTGCTTCACAGCCCTCTGACCCAAAGCAATAATTTTGCCTTGCTTTAAAGATACCCAGTCTTTCCTCAGCTTTTCTTGGCTTGTGGTTATCTCAGGTAGTAAGTTATTGGTGGAAGATTTAGGAATAGTTCTTGTTGCTTGGAACCGTTCAATTTCAGCTTTTAAAACCAACGTCTTATCTAGGTTTCCCGTTGCTTGTACTTTTGATAGAACAGCTTCAAGAGATTTTGTGTAGTTAGTTTTTACCAGTTCAATTTTTGTTTGATATTCTTCTTCTAAATGCTGAACATCCTTCTGATAACTATCAATACTTGTTGCCAGATCATCAGGTTTAGCCTTATCAGAAAGGGCGGACTTGGGTTTTGTCGAGGCTTCTTTAGTTTCCTGTGCGATACCACAGGTTGAAACCAATGCAATACCGATAAGCAGTGCCTTCATCATAATATCTCCTTCCGTTGCCTGTTTCGGAACGAGGTCAGCTTTTCGGCAACAAAAAAGGCGTACCCCCTAAAATCGTATCTCGGCTGGGCACCGCTAAATGCCTGTATAGAAACACGAAATAGGAGGCACGCCAAATGCTCAAAGAGCACTCAACGCACCTACATATCTCGCTTCTATACAAAGAAATTAGCGGTTTCAGCCGAAGCGAACATACGCAAGATTGCGTACATAAATCATTATCTCAACAACAGACCAAACGAATCAAAGAGTGGTATGGTCATGTTCTTGATATGGGAAAGATCAACTTTTTAAATATAAAGCCATTTAGTCCCTCTTGCAAGTCCAAAATCCCCAGCACGGGATTTTCGTTTAATTTCAGGCTCAGGAGTACCTCTGTTGCCAGATCAGGCAGGTACCCTTGCCCTTTCATAGGTTCAGAAGGATGCGATCTGGGGCGATCCTGATGCGTTTGGAAGGGGTCTCGGTTGTAGGCGGTTAAAGTATAAGCATGGATTATACACCTAACCTTTGCCAATCTGCACCGACCAGAGAGAAATATATACACATTCTTCTCCGCAAATAGAGACTCGCCAAGGTCTATAATCCTAACATGCGACTAAATGTGGTTGCACAAAACGGAGGAGCGACTAAGTGGTTGCAACTCCACTAACAAAGCGGAGGAGTGGCGATGTTCGCAACTCCCCATTAAAAAGAAGGGAATAAAGGTATGATATTACTAAAGAGGATAAAATGTAGAGATTATGACGACGGCACATGGATACTTGTGTTTTACACTGGGAAGGACTTACATAGTGAAGTCGAAGAAGGTTATTATCAAGGGGTAGTCATGTTTCCTGGTTTGGAGGAAGATACAAAAATGCCCTGTATACTTTCTACAACAACTCAACGGCATTGCCGAGAAGTACACCTTATTGAGGAGGCATTGTCCTTTCTACATCTTCGGAGGAAAATGGGGAAGCCATTAAAGATGGATTGTTCTTTCAATCTTGAGGGTAAACTAATTGAAGGTGTTAAACCGAAGGAAAACAAACCCATTGCCAACAAACAGGATAAGGTCAACCAAACAGATAAAAGGGGAAAGACTGCAAAGTGAAGGATGCAAAAGATCGGTGGTGTAACAGCCACCTTCTTTTCCTGTCTCACAAAAATGTTTAGTCCAATAAAACGGAAGGATAAGACAAGATGAAAACGATAAACCAACCGACAGATGATGCTGTCGTACTCTCATGTCAACTGATTGACCTAATCAGGAGACAAGGTGGCAAGAACTGGGCAGACCTGCTGTCCCTTTATGTATTCTATTACTATCAAGCTCGAAGACAGAAAACAAACCGTCCATGGGCAACAAACCTTTACGTTACGAAAGGATTTCACTGGGGGGAGAGTAAGCTAAAAGACCGTAAAGCCAAGCTGGTCTCCCTCGGTCTTATTGAGAATATTAAGTTAAAGCGTAAGAATAAAATGTTCGGAAAATCTGTTGTACAAGTGAACTACGTCTGGAGACAATCTCACACCGAAGAGACCCCAGAGAGCAAAACAACCACCAGTATCTTTTCCGACCAGGTGGCTACGAATCAACAAATGCTTAAAGTAGATAAAAGTAAATGCTTGAATTTAGGACAGAAAGAGGAAAGAAGGAAGGGGGATTCCACCAATCCTCAAAATCCCAACAACACATGCACAGTCATTCAGGAGCCTTCGGGTCTTTCTCTGACTGCTGGGGATGTTCAGACAAGTGAGGTTAAACCCTCTGTGACACCCTCTTCTTCTCCAAAGATAGATAACAAACCTGTGGTTTTGTCTCGTGACAAGTATATCGCTGTGATGTCAAAGAGATATAACGATCTATGTGGTATTGATGGCGTACATATTCTTAATGCAGACCTTGCCTCAAATACCCGTAGGCTCAATTGGAGTAAGCAGGTGGACTACTGGGAGAAAAGGCTGTCTGGGATTGATGCACTTCAGACTGAGGCTTGGAGATTGATCGCTGTCTACTTGAGAGTTTTTAGGTTCACAAACGGTTATTATCCAGACATGCGAAGCTTTCTGCAAGGTTGGAGAGCTATTGATTGGAAGGTGGAGCGTGAAAGAATAGTTTCCCACTGCAAAACCCACAATGCTGATATAGCCATAAAGAACTATGTAGAGATACGAGCCGAGGAAGGAACAGTTGTAAAAGTAAAATGGCTTCTGTCTTCTAATGACTACAGCAGATGGTTGCGTAATTCAGAGAAGGATATCGATGGTCGTGACGATGCTTCAGATGATTTCGAGAATAGAGCGTCGGGGAGGTCTAAATCTTTTTCAAAGGAGGATGAATGGGTCGAAAGGTTGAAAAGGGCTGATCAGGCGGAACGAAGAGAGAAAATTGAAAATGATTTACTGGAGAGAGCATCAATATTATGTCGTTCAAATCGAAACAATGCACAGCTAATAAACAAAGTAGAGCAAGCAACTCAAGCTTACGGCGATGATAACGACTTGACTAAGTTTGTACGCTCAATAGAGGCTCTGGAAGCGTCTTATCCGAGGCGGGAGGTGAAAACATAAGGGTGCCATGCACCCCCTCCCTGAAGCGATTGTGGTGCCACTGGGAGGGGTATACAGTTTAAGGAAGATAAGAATTTGAGGAGGATGTGATCTGTCTGGGAACATGTTATGCAGCCGCTGTGCAAGTTCGCTACTCTTTCTTAATGTTAGATAGCCATCTTTGATTTGACCAATTTCCCTGGCGGGTTATATCGTCCAGACTGTTTTTGCAGGATCTGGTTTGAGGAATGTAAATACGTGGAATGGGTAGGGAGATGTCAGAGAAAAAGCAAGGAAAGCGGTTTTTCAATTTTCAATCCCACGTTGAATGATGCGTGAAGGTATAAAGATGGGCTGAGGCGTAGGGGATGGTAGGCATGAACAGTCTGTAAAGTGCCTGAGAGACACTTAGAGGTAAGTGTTTAATATAGGACATCAAAGGAATGTGTGGGCTACGTGAAAAGAGGTAGTCCGCCTATCAGGAATCAGACGGAAACGGTCTGGAGGCATTTCATAATTTTGCATTCTGGAGAGAGCACGATGCCCAAGGCATTGTGCTAAAAACTAAAGATTTATTTTCACTTTTTGTATAGCTCTCCTTCTGTTCTTGGGGGTCATGTCTGGCTTGGGGTGTCTGGAGGTGTCGGCGAGAATGATGGCAAGCTAAGGATTGCCTTTGCTTTGGCTGAGTCGGCGAGGTGTGAATAATATCGAGCCATCGTGACCGATGAATGACCGAGGACTTGAGCAATGGTATCGAGACTGTAGCCTGCACTAATGAGAGCTTGTCCCATGCTAAAGCGTAACGAATGAAAAGAGATTATGGTGCGACCGTCTTGGTTTTTGGTTTGGATGCCAGCCAAGGTAAACACTTTATGTAACTTATGGCTCAATGATGAAATGTCCCCAAGGTATCTCCACGCCACGTATGGCACTACATATTGTTTTTCCCTTGGCAGGGCTAGGAGGCGTTCTCTCAGAACGGGGTGAATGGGTAGACAGACCACCTTTCCTGACCGTTTGCGAGTCTTTGCTGGGATGACCGTGATCGTGTTTTTTTCGAGGTCTACGGATGACCATTTCAATAAGCAAGCGTCTTTGAGCCGCAGTGCTGTGTACATGCCGATTAATAACAAGGTGTTAAGATCACCTTTGGTCACTGACAAAACAGCCATCAATTGATCAGGTGTCAGTGCCTCATGGCTTACGGTATCGATGGGTTTGTTTTTGATTCTGTTAAAAGGCGTGTCGTCCGAGTCTTTAAGCGTACGGAACATAAGACGGAGAAACATCAAGTGTTTGTTATAGCTACACCCATTATATCGATCACCAAGAGCCTTCGCATATTCTTTTGCCGTAACCCTATCGATGTCTGTGATATATGTTTTTTGTGGATAATGGGTACCAGCCCACTCAACAAACTGCCTCGTATACTGCTTATATGCCTTTAGGGTATGCTCTCCACTGTCGGGGCGGTCTGGATTTGCAAGATACGCCTCCCAACAACCCCTCATTGTCACTCCCAAGATTGAAGTGCCTGCGTCTGGCGATATATTGAGCGGTGGTTCTGGAGGCACACTGTTATGATTGCCAATTAAAACTTGAACGGCTTTGTCTTGTACCCTCCGTGCATCCACCATTCTGGTTATGGGTGTTCCATCGTGATTTTTCAATACACGGACAACGACCTTTCCATCAATGACAATTCGAACATAATAACCACACGAACGTTTGACCAAGCATCCTGTTCTCTTCTTCATTACGACTCTCTTTCCAGTTGAATCGTAAGCAAAACTCCCCTATAATAGCCCCTGAGATGTATAACGCCCTGTAGGACAAAAAAATGCGAGCCAGCTCATAATCCTTTGGTCGCAGGTTCGAGTCCTGCTGGGCCCACCAGCCTTCGCCCTTTTTCGGCGAAGCGAAATATATGAAAAACGAGCTTGATTCTGATGGAGCAGGTTAGTAGAATACCGCGCCATTTCTGGGGATAGTGGGCTAGTTCCGTTAAATGTAACATAGGAACGCCCATCAAAAAAGCGAGGAATAGCATGATGCGGGACTTTTTACGTATACCATCGGAGTTTTTATTTATTGCAATCTATGGCTGTTTGCTGATGGGGTTTTTGGGGCTACCGGCGTTTTGTCAAGAGCTCACAGGGAGAACGCCCCGTGATCTGATCGTGACGTTCGCAACCCAAGGCATTGATCGTTATGCCGATGAAAAGCCTGTATGTGATGGTGAGAAGTATGCCTTGGTCTATGCGAAGAAAAAGTCACTGTTTGCAGGATTTATGACCAATGGCCAGCTTGTCGATCCGACGAACAATGTGCTCGTCTATTGTGAAGGACGTGCAAAAGATGGGCAGTGCCCTCAAACGCAGGTGGTGACTAACGACAGCGAGGCAGATCCAAGCGGCACGCTATATGTGGTCTTGCTTGATACGCGTGCACCAGATGGGTCTGTAGGAGGAGACAATCTGGTTCTCGGTTATGCTATTGCCGGCCAAGCCAAGAGCTTTCCCAGCGGGAATCTTGGATCGGGCAACGGGATTGTCCCAGGTAATCGTCCCGATGGCTCTACACAAATCGATGAAAAATCCCAGCTCCCTCCAAATATTCTCACGCCCGTCATTACCGCTATTCATGTTGCGGATGGCGTGGCGCATATTTATTTTAAAAATTCGAGCGCCGATGTCTATTATGCCCTTTCCCAAAAGAAAAACGGCAAAGACTGGATAAATTCCACTAGCATCCCATAGGAGCTGAAAAAAAACATACCGCCCCCTTTCCCCCGCTGATTCATTGGGCTTTTTCGTGATTTCAAAGGCGGTTTTCAAAGTGCG
>Ga0247841_10007418_pt1 | contig 16313 bp, 10 predicted proteins | sample LaCruzMarch2015__2_FD_192410 | JGI IMG/M metagenome (GOLD analysis project Ga0247841, IMG submission 192410) | Freshwater microbial communities from meromictic Lake La Cruz, Castile-La Mancha, Spain - LaCruzMarch2015_18m | ecosystem: Environmental > Aquatic > Freshwater > Lake | place: Spain... | reverse complement strand
ATCCAGCGAAATATTCTAAATGAACTTTCGAAGATGATCCTCAGTGGTTCAGTAAACCGGGAAAAGCCTATTGTCGTTGACCTGGATAGGGGAAAGCTGCTGTTCAGGAATGATTGATGTACGGTTTTAAATTACTGACCCAGCATTATAATAAACCCTATTATCAATATAAATTCGTTATGAATGTACTTACTCGTACTATCGCTGCTTCTGGACTCATCTACAGTACTTTTATGCTTTTTTGAGTAATGGTTGAACCCAAGGAAAAGGTCCAGGCCGGCGACATTATTGAAGAAATAAGTTGCGCCTCCACCAAGTCTGTAGGAAAATAAACTTGTTTTCGATTTATACCAGTCACCTGAAGAACCGCTCCGGTATTGAGTATTGCCAGAACCAAATCCGACCTGCCCTTCGACAAAGGGTAACATTTTCTTACTTACGGGGATAAAATATCTTGCGAAAGGTCCTATCGCAAATGATGTTCCTTTATTACTGTATCCTGTGGATTCTTTGGATATGCTGCTGAAAGAATTAACGTCCATATACAGACCGGCTACAAGGTTGTTAATGACGGTATAACCTACCTTGGGCTGGAAATTAAAGTTGAAATTTGTTTTTTTTGATCCTTCTATATCATCACCGTTAACTTTTTGTTTTTCTCCGCCAACAGTGAGATCAAGGCGGTTGGATCCGGCAAGGAATAACTTGCCTCTTTCTGTTTGGGCTTTTACGGTAATACCGGACGCCATTAACAAAATGATCGTAAAAATTAATGCCTTTTTCATAGTTTTAAGTTTTAAATTGTTAAATTGAATAAACCAAATTTAGTGAAATAATTATTCAGAAATATTCGATATATTAAAAAACTTTTTAACCTGAATTTGTTAAAAGGACTCCATCTCATTTTTTTTTAATTTCGGAAAAATTTTTGTCTATGAAGTTTGCTCTAAAATTATTTCTCATCCTGTTGTTCTACACACAGTTGGCTTTTTCACAGGAAAAAACCTTGACTTACCTGTACGATGCAGGCGCAGTCACCCAGGAAAAGGTCATCGACATAACCCATTTACGTGCAGAACTTTCGATCAATCCTTATGATACCCTGGTAACCGGCTCGGTCATTTTTACTTTTATACCAATCAGGATTCAGACTGATTCCATCATTTTCTGGGCGCCGGACATCATCTTCAGCGAAGTGAAAATTCCCGGAATTGAAATCTCTTATTCAAAAAAAGGAGATAACCTGGTCATTAATAATCTTTCAAAAGAAAAACTGATGAAGGATAAAGTATTTGAGATCAGGATGAATTATACTTCCAAACCTCTCTATGATTTATTTTTAATCGGATGGAAAGAACCGGCATTAAGAGACCACAAACAAATCTGGGCGCACAGGCCTTTTCACTGGTTGCCATATTATGCCGACAGGCTGACGGTCGATATGTTCATCACTTTTGACGGTAAATACCCGGTTTTTTCCAACGGGGTGAGAGAATCCGCGAAGAATAATCCGGATGGCACGAAAACCTGGCATTACAAGATGTATAAAGAACATCCTTTTTTCTCCACGGCTTTGGTGATAGGGGATTATAAATTCCTGGAACTGAAAACAAAAGACGGTCTGCCGCTGGAACTCTGGTATTATTCGTGGCAGGAAGATCATGCCGAACCGACCTACAGGTATACAGCACAAATGTTTGATTTTTTTAATGATGAATTTGGAATGGATTACCCGTACGAACTTTATCGTGAGGCTTCTGTTGAAGATTATCTATATGGCGCCATGGAAACCACGACTTCCACGGTATTCGGCGACTACCTGGCAGTAGATGAACGTGCCTTTGACGGAAGAAATTACGTGAATGTCAATGCTCATGAGCTGGCTCACCAATGGTTCGGAAACTGCCTGTCACACCAGAAATCCTGTGATGTCTGGCTGACCGAAAGCTTCGCTACTTATTATGCCAAGCTATTTGAGAGGGAAGTATTCGGAGATGATTATTACCAGTGGGTCAGGAACCAGGAACTTGATGAAACGCTGGAGGCTTCTAAGAAGGATATTTTCCCTGTCGGCCATAGCAGGGGAGGACGCGCACGCTGGTATCCCAAAGGATCACTGGTGCTGGATATGATGCGGGATGTTTTGGGAGAAGAGGGTTTTAAAGCTTCCATCAGCCATTATACCAATCATAATGCTTTTAGCGAAGTAGAGACTTCTGAGTTCATGGCTGCTGTTTATGAAGCTACAGGTCAATCAATTAATTGGTTTTTTAACCAGTGGATTTACCGTGGCGGGGAGCCTTATTACGAAGTGAGCTGGCTGCAGGACAAATCCCCGGGGGGAAATGAGCAGACTGTCATCCGGGTAAAGCAGGCTCATCAGCGCAATGAGCTTACCGGATTATTTAAGATGCCGGTAACATTTGAGGTTTTTTATGAAGACGGCAGCTCCGACCGCAAGACCCAATGGATCGGTGAAGAATACAGCGAAGTGTCGATCGGAAACCCGGAAGCAAAGGCCATCTCGTTTGTTTTATTCGATCCGGGCAGAAAAGTGCTGAAAACGGTTACTTTCTCCAAAACTGTCAGGGAATGGTCTGCACAGGCCATCCATGCTCCCGGAATGATCGACCGGTATGATGCTTTAATAGCTCTGAGGGGCTTTCCGATGGACCAAAAAGAGGCAATCCTTCTGGATGCCTGGAAAAAAGAGACCTTTCATCTGACTCGTGCTGAAATATTAAAACAGCTTTTCAGTGAAGAGGGTAAATCTTATGGAGAGATTTTTTTACAGGCGATAAAGGATAATGATCCGCTTATCCGCCGGACCGCACTTGAGAATATCAGGCAGGTCCCTGAAAATCTGAAAAATGAGGTAGAAAAATTACTTACGGATATTTCGTATATCAATGTCGAAAAGGCCCTGGATTTACTTAGCCGTTCTTTTCCACATGATATTCCCGGATACCTGGAAATGACGAAAAATGAGACCGGCTGGCGGGGTAAAAACATCAGGATGAAATGGCTGGAAATAGCCATACAGGCCGAACAGAGGGAATACCTGAGAGAATTGACGGACTATGCCGGTCCGCATTATGAATTTGAAACCCGGATGAATGCGTTCCAGTTGATGAAACGCCTGAACTATCTTGACAAAAAAGCCGCCGCCAACCTGATTGACGGTTATCTATACTGGAATTATAAAGTCAGCAATGCGGCAAAAGAGGTATTGTTGTATTTTTATCAGCAGGATCGTTTTAAAATATTGATTGATAACGCGGTCAAAGAGAGTCGATTTTTGGTGGAGGAGAAAGAAAAAGTTACGAAAATGCTGGCCGGAAAATAAAATCCACTTTGCGTAACTTTGCGTGAACTTTGCGTCACTCTGTGAAATAGCCTATAAAAAAGTTTCGCAGAGTTACACAGAGGAAACGCAGAGTTTCGCGGAGAATGTTCAAAATAAAGGTGGTTCGAAAAAAAATACCAGGAAATTAAACTATTTTTGGATTTGTAAAGAAAGTGTAGAAATTTCATAATCTTATTTAGTATCCACTTCTAATAAATTAAAAACCAATATTATGAAAAAGAAAATGTTCTTGACCTTAGCCTTAACCTTATTATTAGGATTTGGCGCTTTTGCTCAAAATTATGTAATTCTGGTTCAACCTGTCGGCTCTAAGGAATGGGGTTATGCCAATCTTAAAGGCGACCTGATCATTGAAGCGAAATACAGGAAAAGTATTGGATTTTCTGAAGATGGCCTCGCCGCTATTTATGATGCAAAGATTAAACAGTTTTACTTTATTAATCTCAAAGGGGAAACCCTGGAAACCGAAATTACGGGTTATAAATTGAAAGAAATATTTGGCTTTGGTATGAAAGGATTTAGTAATGGATTGGCGCCCGTTCAATTAAATGAGAAGTGGGGTTTTTTGAATACTGAGGGCAAATTGGCCATACCGACCAAATATGATAATGTGATCCCGTTTAATGATGGTTTTTCATCCGTCCAGAGAAACGGACAATTCTTTGTGCTGGATATTAATGGCAATGAATATCCTGTTGATGTGCCTGGTATCGAAGATTTGAATGATTTTTCAGAACAACTGGCATCTTTTAAAACATCAGGTGATTTGGTAGGTTTTGTGGATGGAGGCGGGAGATTGGCCATCCAGCCCACATACCTGTCAGCCGGAGATTTTCATGGAGGACTGGCCTGGGCAAAGAGCACCTCTGAGAAAGTCGGTTATATTAATCCCCAGGGAGAATGGGTGCTTGAACCTCAGTATGAAGCGGGTAAAAATTTTGATGCGGGAAGCGGAATGGCTCGCGTTAAAACGGGAGATAAATGGGCATACATTAATAGGGCAGGCGAGATCATGTATATGTATGATTCGGAGACATTTGATGACTTTTTTGATGGTCTGGCCAGAGGAAAGAAAAACGAAAAATTTGGTTACTTCACTACAAAGGGGGAATGGGCTATTCAGCCTCAATTTGATGGTGCAAGGGATTTTAAAAATGGTTATGCTTCTGTAAAGAAAGGCGAACTATGGGGAGTTATTGATAAAACAGGAGCATGGGTTTTTGAGCCAAAGTTTGAAGATGTTAAAGATGTGGAAATGGTGAAATAGAGTTTAAAGTTGTGTTTTCAAACGCTGACAGATCCTTCGGACACTGTCAGGTTTGTAGGATTGTTTTTAAACCTGTCAGCGTCCGACTTTAGGAGGACCTGACAGCGTTATTAAAGTAATTTTGAACTATACATTGAACCTGACGTGCATAATATCCCCGTCCTCAACGATATAGCTTTTGCCTTCGATGTGGAATTTGCCTGCTTCTTTAAGTGCATGTTCTGATCCGTAATGGATAAAATCGACATACTTCATAACTTCTGCGCGGATGAAACCTCTCTCTAAATCGCTATGGATGGTTCCGGCAGCCTGTTGTTCCGTTTCACCTTTATGTATGGTCCATGCCCTGACTTCCTTTGGCCCGGCAGTAAAGAATGATTGCAGGTTAAGAAGATGATAAGCCGTTTGTAATAACCGGTTCACACCGGGTTCATTCAGGCCGGCATCGGCCAGAAAAGCTTTCCGGTCTTCCATATCGTCAAGTTCGGCAATCTCAGCCTCTAATTTGCCGGCAACGATGAGAATCTCTGCATTCTCGTGAGCCATGGCATTTTTAAAGGCTTCGACATGCGCATTTCCGCCGGCTGCCGAGGCATCATCTACATTACAAACATACAAAACCGGTTTGGCTGTAAGTAAATACATATCGTTGATATGCTTTTTATCTTCTTCAGGAATAATGCAAGTACGGACATTCTCAAAGTTTTCCAGGTGGCTCTTCACTTTGTGAAGAACATCCAGGATATGTTTTGGCTCCCGTTCGCCCGATTTAGCAAGTTTCTCTACACGGTTGATTTTCCGGTCAACCATATCGAGGTCTCTGATCTGTAATTCCAGGTCAACAATTTCACGGTCGCGCACCGGGTTTACCGATCCTTCGATATGGGGCACCGTGTCGTCGTCAAAGCAGCGTAAGACGTGGATGATAGCATCGGTTTGCTGGATATCGGCAAGAAACTTATTACCGGCTCCTTCGACCTGGCTGCCGCCTTTGGTCAGTCCGGGAATATCGACGATTTCCACTGTCGCCGGAACAATTTTAACGCTTTTAATAAACTTATCAATCTCATAAAGCCTTTGATCAGGAACATGAATAGTTCCAATATTGGCTTTCATTGCACCCCCCGTATGGGCGCGAGCATTGGAAAAACAATTGAAAATGGTGGTCTTACCTACGAGCGAAAGCCCGACAATACCGCATTTTAGAGCCATAAGTCTGGTGATTAAGTGTTTTACAAATATAATATTTTTAGTGAGCGGGTGACAAGGTGACAAGGTGACTTGGTGACAAGGTGACTTGGTGACAAGGTGACTTGGTAATATGTAAAATAATTCCCTAACTTAAACCTAAAACCTTAAAACTTAAACCTAATATTACTATCTTTGCCGCCCATTTTAGAGGTTGTTTGTTAATCTGTGTCGCAACCTCACAGATTTCGAATGTTAAACCCGTTTTGCGGAATGCCGTGACACAGAGGCAGGAAACAAAGCACAATATTTTTTGAATGACTGAAAAAAAACCAGAAGTTAACGACCAGGCTGAAAATCTGGAACCTTCTGAAGTTAACGAAGTCCCCGAAGCTATTGAAGCTGAAATCTCTCCTGAAGAAATTGTTTCAGAAACCATTCCCGAAGAAATTGTGGCCGAAACAAACATCCCCACTGAAAACGAACCGGAACCTGTAAAAGAAACTACGGAAGAACCTGCGGCAGAACCAGTTGAAGAATCGGTTGTGGAACCCGCTGAAGAACCGTCTGTAGTCCCTGAAGAACCTGCTGAAGTGCCGGATGAACCCGCTGAGGTGCCAGATGAACCTGCTGAAATTCCATCCGAGGTTTTTCCCATTGAAGACGAACCGGTTAAGGAGATATTTGGCGAAGAAATTACGGTGCAAACTACACAAAAACCCAATCTGGAATTTGATTGGAATGCCATCGGAAAGAAACAGGAAAAGTATTCGGAAGATGAGAGGATACGGTTGGAAAAAATTTACGACAAAACTTTGAGTTCCATTGCAGAACATGAAGTTATCGAAGGAACTGTCGTAGGTAAAAACAACCGTGAAATCGTAGTCAATATCGGTTTTAAATCCGATGGCGTGATCCCGGTTTCAGAAGTCAGGTATCTGACAGATATTAAAAATGGCGATAAGATTGATGTTTACGTCGAAAGCCAGGAAGACATGGGCGGCCAGCTTGTGTTATCCCATAAAAAAGCGCGTATCCTGAAATCCTGGGAACGTGTCAATAGTGCATTTGAAAATGACGAGATTATTACCGGGTATGTTAAATGCCGTACTAAAGGTGGTCTCATTGTCGATGTATTCGGGATCGAAGCTTTCCTTCCCGGATCCCAGATCGATGTCAAACCTATTCGCGACTATGATGTCTTCGTTGATAAAACCATGGAATTCAAAGTGGTGAAGATCAACCAGGAATACAAGAACGTAGTCGTATCCCACAAAGCCCTTATCGAGGCCGAACTGGAATTGCAGAAAACCGAAATCATGGCTAAGCTTGAAAAAGGCCAGGTGCTCGAAGGAACTGTCAAGAATATCACCTCTTATGGTGTATTCATCGACCTCGGCGGCGTCGACGGACTTGTTCACATCACCGACCTCTCCTGGGGCAGGATCAATCACCCGGAAGAAATCGTTGAACTTGACCAGAAGATCAAGGTTGTAATCCTTGATTTCGACGATGAGAAGAAACGTATCGCATTAGGTTTAAAGCAGCTCATGCCACACCCGTGGGAATCGCTGGATGAAAACATCAAGATTGGCGACAAAGTAAAAGGAAAAGTTGTTGTGATAGCCGATTATGGTGCATTTATAGAGATTGCTGCAGGCGTTGAAGGCCTGATCCACGTTTCTGAAATGTCGTGGTCACAGCATTTGCGTACTGCTCATGATTTCCTCAAAGTAGGCGACGAAGTGGAAGCCATCATTCTTACTCTTGACCGCGAAGAGCGCAAGATGTCACTTGGAATGAAGCAGCTTGTCCCCGACCCATGGGAAAACATCGTACAGAAATACCCCATCAACTCCAAGCATAACGCAACAGTACGCAACTTCACCAACTTCGGTATTTTTGTCGAATTGGAAGAGGGCGTCGATGGCCTGATCCATATCTCTGACCTTTCCTGGTCGAAGAAAATCAAACACCCGGCAGAATTCACCAAGATCGGTGAGCAAATTGAAGTAGTGGTACTCGATGTCGATACAGAAAACAGGCGTCTGAGCCTGGGACACAAGCAGCTTGAAGAAAATCCGTGGGATGTTTTCGAATCAGTATTTACGCTCGGCTCTGTTCACCAGGGTACCGTTGTAAGCTCAAACGACAAAGGTTTTATCGTTTCACTTCCATACGGTGTAGAGGGCTTCGTGCCAACACGCCATGCTTCAAAAATTGACAATACCACCGCCCGGGTCGATGATGCGCTTGAATTCAAGGTTATCGAATTTTCGAAAGAAAATAAGAAGATCATTCTTTCTCATGCGCGTGTCCACCAGGATGAAGCCAGGTCAGAACGCGACAAGGAAGAAGGCAAGGCTAAGAAAGACCAGCGTTCCACCAAACAAGCCGTCAAGAAGGTACAGGATAATGTTGAAAAAACTACCCTTGGCGACCTCGAAGCACTTGTTACCCTGAAAACCGATATGGAAAAACAGGAAAAGCAGGATAAAAAGGAGAAACTCGAGAAGCTGGATAAGAAGGACAAGCAGGAGAAGCTTGAGAAACAGGAGAAAAAAGATAAGGCTAAGGCCAAAGCGAAAGCAGAAGCTGAACCAAAGTCAGAAGTTGAACCTGAGCCTGAACCAACATCCGAAATTGAGCCTGAATCCGAGCCAATATCCGGAATCGATCCCATGCCTGAGGCTGAACCGGGAACCGGGATCAAACCTGAATCCGAAGTTTAATATTATTCCGATTCTTAATACTGAAGGCTTCTCAAAAGTGAGAGGCCTTTTTTTGTAGAAAAACGGAACCAACAGATTTACCCGTTGGAGCAACTACTTAGCGGCATGTGAGACTTTTTCGTACCTTTGCGTATGACCTTCTCTGTTACTATCCTTGGCTCGGGAGCTGCCATCCCTACATCCGACCGTAATCCCACTTCTCACCTTGTGGAGGTGCGCAACCGGATAATGCTGATTGATTGCGGGGAAGGCACCCAGATGCAATTACGGAAATCCGGCATTCGGATTCAAAAAATTAGTCATATCTTTATTTCCCATCTCCATGGCGACCATTATTTTGGGCTGATTGGCCTGGTGAATACATTGCACCTGCTGGGAAGGACGCAGGAATTGCACCTGCACGGTATTTTACCGCTCAAACAGCTTATCGACCTTCAACTTGAACTAAGCCGGACCACACTGGCTTACCCGTTGATCTTTCATCCGTTTGAAACGGAGAAACCTGCCGTAATCCTGGATGACGACCAGATCACCGTGTCTACCATTCCGCTGAATCATCGTGTTCCTACATGTGGCTTTCTTATCAGGGAAAAAACGGAAAAAAGAAAGATCAGGAAAGATTTTGTAAAAAAAGCCAGGGTGCCAATCGATTTTTTTGAAAGGATAAAGGATGGAGAGGATTTTACTGATGAACAGGGCAATGTATACCCCAACAACCTGATCACTGACGACCCGCCCCCGGCAAAATCTTACGCCTTCTGCACCGATACGGCTTACTATGAGCCCATCATCCCGATCATTAAAAACTGCGACCTGCTTTACCACGAAGCCACTTTTATGGAAGATAAAGCCGCCGATGCCCATGCCAAGTTCCATTCGACAGCACGTGAAGCTGCCACTGTTGCGCTGAAAGCAAATGTAAAAAAACTGGTTATCGGCCATTTCTCAGCACGGTATAAGGAAGTGGAAAGCCTGCTGCAGGAAGCAAAGGAGGTATTTCCCGATACGATCCTCGGGCAGGACGGGATGAGGATTGATGTTTAAGGTTTAAGGTTTAAGGTTTAAGGTTTAAGTGGGGGACTTATTGTTCCAGGGTTCCAAAGTTCCAAAGTTCCAGAATTCTGACAACAAATGACCACCTAATGACTACCTAATGACTACCTAATGACCACCAAATGACCACCAAATGACCACCTAATGACCACCTAATGACCACCTAATGACTACCTAATGACCACCAATACCCAATACCCAATAACCACTAACCACTAACCACTAACGAATAGCTCCAAGCATCACCTCTACCGGATGCACCGCTTCCCGCCCTGTCCCATCCTTGATCTGGTGCCGGCAACTGGTTCCGGGAGCGGCAATAACTACAGACGGTTCTGATTGTCTCACTGCCGGAAAGAGAATAAGTTCGCCCACTTTCATTGATAATTCATAATGCTCCTTTTCATACCCAAAAGAACCTGCCATGCCGCAACACCCTGAGGGTATCTCTTCAACAGTATAGTTTTCAGGAAGGGAAAGCATTTCTTTGGTCGGCCCGGTGGTGGATAAAGCTTTCTGGTGGCAGTGGCCGTGAAGTTTTATTTTGAGGCTGTCCGTCGTGAATTGCTCTTTATTGATGTTTCCGGCGTTGACTTCCTTCATAAAAAATTCATCAAAAAGAAGGCAGTTTTTGGAAAGATCAGCAGCAGCTTTTTTCAGATCTGTCCCCACTAAATCTGGATATTCATCACGGAATGAGAGGATCGCCGATGGTTCTATTCCGATTAAAGGTATGTCTGCACTAACTTTATCCTTAAAAATCATCACATTTTCAATCGCTAAGCTCCTTGCCCTACGCACTAAGCCTTTTGACAGATACGTCCTGCCACTTTCCGCATTCCCACTAACCAATACCCCATACCCAAGAGCATTAAGAAGTTTTACGGCTGCGATCCCGACGTGGGCATCGTTGAAATCCGTGAATTCATCAATAAAGAGGTAAACCTGCCGGGATTCTGAATTCTGCGGCAGAACTTGCTTGTAATTTTTTAACCAGGTGGTAAGGTGGTAAGGTGATAAGGTGGGAAGGGTTCTCTGGGGTGCCATGCCCAGTACTTTTTTCATTATTCCGGAAATGGCCGGCTGACTTACCATGAAGTTGTAAGCCCAGGGAACCATACTGCCCAGGCGGTTCAGCCTGGTAATGTTGGCAATGGCCAGCGCCCTGAGCGGAACGCCATGCTCATCGTAATAATGCTGCAGGAATTCGGCTTTAAACTTAGCTATGTCGACGTTTGACGGACATTCTGATCTGCATCCTTTGCAGGAAAGGCAAAGATCCATCACGTCATAGATTTCGCGGTGGCTGAAAGGGTTTTTCCTGTCGGAGTTGGTCAGGAATTCGCGTAAAATGTTTGCCCGGGCGCGTGTAGTTGAATTTTCATCGCGGCTGGCCATGTAACTCGGGCACATCGTACCGCCAATGAGGTGCGACTTGCGGCAATCGCCCGATCCGTTGCACTTCTCGACTGCCCGGATAATCCCGCCTTCTTTTGAAAAATCAAAAACTGTAGTTATTTCCTTCACCGGTTTGCCCGGTTCATAGCGAAGGCTGGTATTCATCGGCGGTGTGCCGGTGATTTTACCCGGATTGAAAATATGCTCCGGATCCCACGCCTGTTTGATCTTTTTCAGAATGTCGAAATTCTTCTCACCGACCATCAGCGGGATAAATTCACCGCGAAGCCTTCCGTCGCCGTGCTCTCCGCTGAGCGACCCTTTGAATTTTTTAACAAGATGGGCAATATCGGTTGCAATACCCCGGAATTTCTCCACATCAACCGGGTCTTTCAGGTTCAGTACCGGCCTGAGATGAAGTTCGCCCGTCGCGATGTGGGCATGGTAAACACATTCCAGTTGGTACTTTAAGAGGATATCCTTGAATTCGGCAATGTATTGCGGCAATTTTTCCGGGTTCACAGCCGTATCTTCGATAACCGAAACAGGCTTGCCATCGCCCGGTGTATTTGAGAGTACGCCAAGGCCGGCTTTTCTTAATGCCCAGACTTTCGGGATACCGGCACCTGTAACAAGGGGGTAGTGGTAACCAAGATTTTTCAATCTTAAATCCTGCTCAAGTTTAGAGGTGATTTCAATCAACTCTTCTCCGGTCTCCCATGCAAATTCGATAATCAGTATTGCCCCTGGATCGCCCTGTATGAAAAAACGGTTTTTACGCAGCCCGATGTTGTCTTTGGTGCAGTCGAGGATGAACCTGTCCATCAGTTCGATAGCGCCTGGTTTATGTATTAAAGCCACCAGGTTGCCCTGCAGTGCATCTTCCAGCGTTTTAAAATGAACGCAAAACAGGATTTTCTCCTTCGGAGGAAGAGGGACAAGATTTAATTTGATCTCAGTGGTAAAAGCCAGGGTTCCTTCTGATCCCGCCAAAAGTGTCGAAAAGTTGAAGGGTTTGCCATTTGCGGAAAATGGAATATAATCGAGCAACAGATCTATTGAGTAACCGGTATTGCGCCGTTTAATGCCCGGATCAGGATATTCCTTCCTGATTTCTGACTGGTTGGTTTGATCAGATAATAACTCAAGGATATTTCGGTAGATGCCAGATTCGAGCGAATCACCTTTACATTTCAATTTGAATTCTTCAGCGGATAACGGAAGAAATTCGACATCCGATCCGTCGCTGAGGATGGTTTTCAGAGAGATGGTATGGTCACGGGTGCTGCCATAGATCAACGAGTGCGCCCCGCAGGCATTGTTGCCAACCATTCCGCCGATCATGCAGCGGTTGGCAGTGGAGGTCTCCGGCCCGAAAAATAAACCATAAGGTGCGACCGCCATGTTCAATTCGTCAAGCACGACGCCGGGCTCAACCCTGACCCAATGCTCATCTTTATTGATCTCCAGAATCTTATTCAGGTACTTTGAAACATCTACGATTAGCCCGCCACCCACAACCTGCCCGGCCAAAGATGTACCCGCAGTTCTTGGTATGAGCGAGGTTTTGTGCTCCCTGGCAAACCGTATCAGCTTCCGGATATCTTCAGCGTTTTTCGGACGGGCAACTCCAAGTGGAACTTCCCTGTAGGCTGAAGCATCTGTTGCATGCAACAGCCTGAAAGTAAGGTCAGTGAAGAGATCGCCATCCAGTGTCGTCCGCAGTTGTTCGAGTTGGTCAGTCAGGGGATTCAGCCTCATGTCTGTCAAAGTGTTTCCTGATCGGCTTTATTTCTTGTAGAAATTCGTGCTTTCGAAGATCTTATCTGCAGATTTGGCAATAAATCCGGAGTAGATATTTCCATTCTCATCCGGGTAACGACGGGCGAATTCATAATAACAACCCGGAATTTTATATGTACCTTCGGCAAAATCTAACTTAACGATACCGGCTTTAATGGAGGATTGTTCCAGTAGTTCCTGTGGCGTACCTTTAATCTCACCCCCGGTATCATTGATCAGGAACCCATTGGATTTCAGTAAACTATTGACTTTTTCGACCGAACCATGCTTCTTGAGATAATTCACACTAACTGTAAAATGATTGGCACAAAATCCAAAAACATAAACCCAGGCAGCATATTCTGATTCTTCCTTGAGTTTGTTGTAAGTTTCATAAAATGGTTTCTCCCATAAACGTCCTGAGAAAATTAAGCCATCAGCATTCACCTGATCTATAGAGATCTGGTCGATGGCCTTCATGACCGTCTCCTGCAAAAAAGGGCTGAAATTTTTAGTCTTTAATTCACTGATGAAAACACGTGGTGCTTCCGGATCGGATTTATGTTCATAATGTCGGGCAAACAGTTTTTTCTCTTCAAAATTATACTGGCCTTTTTCGACATAACCAGTTGCAAGAAAAGGTTTTGCGAGTATGTTAATGCCAATCCTCACGTCGTCAAAAGTACGGAAAGCAATATGATCATTCACAACCCTTTCGCCTTCGCGGATGAAAAGATCATAAACCTGCTGCACGGCAGGGTTTTGGGAAGTATAGGTTTCCCATAGCTTTTTAAAAATATAATCCAGTTTCATTTTTATAGTCTTAAACGATTTTGCCCTTCAAAAAGTCTTATAAAGTTGATGTTTTGTGAAAAACACCTTTGCGGAACTTTGCGTTTACTTTGTGAAACTTTGCGATATAACTAATGATAAGTTTCGCAGAGTTACGCTGAGTTTACGCAGAGTTACGCAGAGGAATCATGATTTGCATAGTTGTCATCATTTGAAATTAGAACAGATGCTGAAGGATTTGGTTCAAAATCTGTTCTTCATATTCAGTTGCAAAAGTAAGCATCTTAAGCCTTTCTGAAAGTGATTTTTTTTCATGAAACACGCCGGAAATTTGGTTAGCTATTGTATTTAAAAACAATGAATTTCCTCGTGGACCGGTAAATTCAGCTTTCAGAATTAATCCTTCTCTAACTGATAATGAAATTGAAAATTTTCCATCCTGAGTGGCCCATTCATCATTATACTTATATTCAGGAGAATAGCCGAAGTTCCATTCTTGCTTTTTATATTTATCAATAACCAATTTTGCAATAGTTTCATTTTCATTGCCTTTTATTTCATCTGGAAAACTTCCAGTGTAGTAATTGCTAACGAATGACTGAAATAAGCTGACAAATGCTTCTACAGATGGTTTGTCCTTCAGAAGAGCTGAAATATTGGCTACTTCTGCACGGACGGATTTCACAGATTTATCATGATAATGTTCTTCACGGCCTTTTACAGCCTGGCTGAGCGTTTCAAGATCGGTATTGTAAAGCAAAGTGCCATGGTGCAGCACCTTATTTCTATAGATATTAGCTGAGTTTCCCGAGACTTTTAACCCATCGGCGGTAATGTTGTTTTTTCCTTCAAATGCTGCATTTATCCCGGATTCCTGTAAAAATAGGATAACCGGCTTTGTGAAATATCTGAAATCAACCAGGTTATCTTTGCGATCAGTATAAATAAAGGAAAAATTGATATTGCCAAGGTCATGGTAGACAGTTCCACCTCCTGTAATACGTCGGATGACCGGCAAATTATGGGATTCAACAAAAGGATGATTTATTTCCCTGGATGTATTCTGGTGTTTCCCGATAACAACTGACGGCTCGTTGCGCCAGATCATAAAGGTATTAACTATCGCAGTTTTAAGTAAATATTCTTCTGCAGCAAGATTATAATAAGGATCGGTTTCGGAGCGTTGTATGCAGCGTAGCATTTTTAATAATCTTAGTACAAAACTAAATTTTTTAAGAAGTGGATTTATAATTTTTAACCACTAAGAGCACTTAGAACACTTAGAAACACAAGCGCAGATTTCACTCAGATATAGAAGGAATTCCTTAGTGTACCTTAGTGTTCTCGGTGTCTTTGTGGTAAAAAGAGAATAGCAAATAAAATATGAAAAAATTAATTAATACAATTACTGTGCTTCTAATTGCAGTTTTCACCTCATGTTCCGTCCTGCAACAGACTTCTGAGATAGCATCTTTTGCAAGATGCGAATTCCGGATAGAGTCGGCCCGGAATATGAAACTGGCAGGTGTCAATATCCAGGATAAACATACTTTATCTGATTTGAACATAATGGAGATGACTAAAATAGCCGGTATTATTGCCGGAGGAACTTTACCTCTTAACTTCGATCTCAATGTCCAGATAAAGAATCTGAATCCAGGCATGGCAGCTATGAACAAGCTCGACTGGATACTGATCATTGACGATATCGAAATGACAAGAGGTATGCTGAATCAGAGGGTCGAGATCCCTGCAAATAATATTACAGGGGTACCGGTCTCTATGAGCCTGGATTTGATGAAATCTTTAAATGGAAAGTCAGGTGACGCACTGATTAACTTTGCTTTAAACCTTGCAGGAACCGGCAGCAGGCCGACACGGATCAAACTTAAAGCCAAACCAACAATTTTAATCGGAACGACACCGATCGGGTACCCGGTATATATTACTATAAGGCAGGAGTTCGGAGCGCAATAAGGAAATTAAAAATTATTAATATCCCATGCAATTATTATATCAGTTTTCGGAATCGTATAAAGATCATTGTGGCAATTAGAGCGATACCAATGATGAGCGCCCAGTTGGAAACCGGGACTTCACTTGATCCTGGCGCATGTCCATAAATCATGAAAGCTAAACCTTGTTGGTATAGGCCACTATAAATGCTTACCCAGGCAGGAGTATATTGCATGCCATTTCCCGTTGTGGTCTGGTCAATAACAGAGATGAGAGGCACCCATGGGCCTGAAGGCAAGGTTCCATCAGTTTGCCAGGCTACCCAATAAGTTCCGGGTGCCAGAAAAAGATCAAACTTACAGTAGTTCAGCATGATTGGTCTCGTAGTGCTAAGCATACTATTCTCATTCACTCTGTAAATGTTGGTAAAAGAAGAGGAAGTGAGCCGGTTGGTAGCCCCGTCTCCATATACGATATTGGTACCCACAGCACCGGGAACACCGTCATAAATAATGATGTGTATAGCAGTCATGGTGGAAATGAGGCCTGAGGATACTTGGTAGCCGTAAAAACCATATCCTTCAATGTTCCAGCCCCCGGCGGGTACCGTAAAATCATCCGCTACCCAATAATTTAATGAAACCATATTTCCAGATCCATAGGCAAGTAAACCAATGCTGAATTGTACAAAAGAGGCATCTGCTCCTCCGAATCCGCCGCCGGGATGGGTAACCAGCGGCCCGTTATCAAATAAGACCGGTTTACCGGGGGCTCTGTT
>Ga0247841_10007415_pt1 | contig 16325 bp, 20 predicted proteins | sample LaCruzMarch2015__2_FD_192410 | JGI IMG/M metagenome (GOLD analysis project Ga0247841, IMG submission 192410) | Freshwater microbial communities from meromictic Lake La Cruz, Castile-La Mancha, Spain - LaCruzMarch2015_18m | ecosystem: Environmental > Aquatic > Freshwater > Lake | place: Spain... | reverse complement strand
GCGAAGAAGGGGCAACTTCCATTTGATGAAGCCCTGATAGACAAACCGGAAAGCGCTTGTGTGACCCTGAGCGGCAAGGTGATTGCTGTCGGTGACTGCTATGAGTATAGGGCAGACTACGCGGCTGGCATTATCAAAATCACCGACGTGGATTCAGTCCGGCGGGCATTCAAATATGAAGACATCACGGGCAGTATTTCTTCATCGGGTAATCTGGAGCGTGCTCCGGGCAGCGACTGGGGATGGCTCTTGGCCAGCAGCTTGGCGAAACTGGAAAGTAAGGGACTGAAAAAGGTCTCCTATTCTGAGAAAGAACTGAACCTTAAAAAGGCATTGTCGGAGGAGCACGACTACGATTCCCTCATTACGGGCAAGATCGACAAGGAAACGTTTCTCGATCACCGGCAAGAAATCAACTGGCATAAATATAGCCAGTATGTAATCAGGGGCCAGAACGGGAGAATAAACATCATTGACGGATTGTCTGAGGGGGACACGACCGCAATGATTGTTTATCCTGAGACTGGCAATGAAGATTTCAAAAAAGGAGTATGCGAATCCTACCTTGCTGAAAAGCGTGGTGGTGGCAATGAATATTATCTTCGCGACATTATGAAGGGTCTCTTCGGGGAACGCTTCGATGAGATAGCTCTTGGTTATGGAAGCAAGGCAACGAATGCGGAGGTATTGGAAGTATGCGCCAAGGTATGGAATGAATATGTGAAGGAACGGTACTTAAGCATTGATGGGCTTATATCTGCGCTTGCCGCCGGGAAAACCCGATTATTATCTGTCCTTCAGAACTTCTCCAGTAATTTGGTTACACAGACACAAAAACTGGGCGACAATTCCGATGAGATTGGAGATATTGCGCATCAACACTATCTTGGTTTGCAGGCCAGCCTGGAAAATGAGATATATGAGAAGATGGCAGAGCAGGACAAGGCAGCCCAGGAAAACTTAAAGAGCGACCCGCGTTACAAGGAGGTCCCGCAGGAGATCGCAGAAGCATTTTTGAAGATGGGGATTACGGTCAAGATTAATTTAACGAGCATGGCTTTACCGGGTTTCAAGGGGCGGCGGGGGGCCGTTTTGGAACCCTTTGCAAAGTGGTTTTTACAGGATAGGAATGGGAAAAATGGTGTGCTTTTCAGGACAAAAGAAATTCTGAAAGCACGTTACGGAGCGCAGTTCTTTTCGGATGCGGGGGACGTTTTCGAAGGGGCCTGGTGGCATGTGCCTTCATCAATAGATTTGAAGGCAATCTATGAGTTACTCAATTAAAAGGAGGTACAAAAGATGTTAATGACAAATGTGAAGTTTGAGAACCACGGTTCATCGGGTCTGTATTTTATCGGCCACGACGTTGAATTTGAGGTGCCGGGGAATGCGGTCGGCGACGACGGTGTCTTTGTTGATATGCCAGCAGACCGGGTGGCTTCTGTTTCGGCAGCGGTGATGGCAAAACGCCCGGCTATGGTAATCACTCCCGGCGCCACAACTGACGACGGCATAGCCGAAGCCATGCCTTTTAAGCTCAATAATTATGCGGGGACTGCCGCACCCGGAGTGGGCGATGATTCTGAGGATGGATATGAGATAGGTTCTTTGTGGATCAATACAACGGCATCGCCTCATGAGGCTTACCAGTGCGTTGATGCAACAGAAGGCGCTGCGGTATGGTTAAATATCTCACTGGAAATAAGCGAGGTACATGTCCAAGGTACAGATCAGGGGCTCGATACAGGCGGCGCAAACGCTGTCACGGTAGCACAGGTGAAAAGCGCTGTTACAAACAGCCACGTTTCAGGCTCAGACAATCAGAGTCTGGCCGCGCTCGCCACAAAGGTTGCCGTTGATCCGGTTCCAACAGGCAAGGTTGCGGTGTTTGATGTGACCGGGAACATTGCTGTGGCAACACCGGGGTTGCATGTTGCGGATGGTGTGGCGGTAACAGGAACAGCCACGGAAGGAGGTTTTGGATTTGTATCTGCTGAAGAAATGAACCTTTTTATTAGCGGCGTCAACGGGATTAAAGACGCCGTGAATGCGGCTATTGCCAGACTCGAAGCTCACGGCCTCATTGCACCGGACGCATAAAAGGATTGCCGGGAGAACAAAAACAGAATATGGCCGCTGCCACATAAGCGGCGGCCATTACTTAAAATGAAGGGAACACGACGGAAGCCGGACTGTGCATAGATAATATAGAAAGGAGGGAATAATGCTTGTCACAAACGTAAAATTGGAGAATTTCAGTTGCGGATCTGTTCATTATATTGGCAACCGTTTTGAAATTGCGATACCCGGCTATTCCATCGGTGATAGTGCCGTTTTATCAAACATCCCAAGCGACGTTCTGGCTGAAAACCTGGCGGCGCTTTCGTTACAAGCGCCTTATGTGGCCGTAACGACCCTCGATGAAGAGGAGAATGGTATTCTATACCCGCCGCTCCCGGAATTCATGCCCTACAGGAAAGACAACTATGCAGGGACTGCCGCACCCGGGGTAAATGATGATGAAACACACAACTATTCAGTGGGTTCCATATGGGTTAATGTCGCGGCATCGCCTCACGAGTCCTATCATTGTGCTGACGCTACAACTGGCGCTGCGGTATGGTTGAATACCACCCTTGAGGTGAGCGAACTGAACGCTGCATGGATGGAACAGGTTCTATCGGGAGTGGCAACAGTAGAAAACGAAACTACATCGCTGGTGATTACGGGAACAATCCTTGCTAACACAGCATTTTCTGTAACAAGCAGCGGTGTGAATTATACGAAATCCGGTGATGATGGGAACCTTGCCGCAAGCGCCGGATTGTTCAAAGAAACAGAGGCTGTAAGTATATTTTTAAATGGAATCTATCAGAACAAGGGCACTAACGCAGTGTGGTTGTCCGCTACGTCTTTTAAATTGGACGTGGCAGTAGATAACGGTGATGAAATAACAATCATATCTTAAAGGAGGCACAAAACATGATTAATGCAAGACAGGTAAACATTTTAAGGGCCAACACGGCAGGAGTTCACGCAACTTTAGACCTTTTTCTGGCAAGGAAACGTGTTCTCACGATGCCGTGGTCAGAGGTTCAGTCTATTGCCGTTGCAGCGGTTCAGTTCAAGCTTATTGACTCCACCACGCATCTCCCTGCAGGAAAGCTTGCAGTATTGAACGCTTCTCCGCCGACTACCCTGGCGACGAACGCAGGGATTTGTGCAGCGCCTCTTGTCGGAGCTATTGGAACTGCTGCTATCACCAACCATGCAGACAGCCTCGGAAACATTCTCAATCTTGTTCCGATCAGGGATGCCGAGACTCATGACGAGATTACCGTCAACGTAGGCGGAGCTGAAAGAACGGTTTTTGCCCTTGTCCAGTGTGCAAATGCTGTTGCAGAAGGCACGGATATCGGTGCAGCAGCATCAGAAAATACCCAGCTATCGTTTGTATATATTGCAGCAGACGGTACGCTCACACTGACTGCCATTACCGCCACGATCGAGTTTGTGGTAAACAAGGTTTATATTGAAAGCCAGCAACCCGATGTAATGATGGCGAGCGGCAGGGCAGAGGAAATGGTTGTTGAGTCAAAGGCGATCACGCCTCTTGTCAGTCAGTTTGTTGTTACCACTGCATATGCCAGCGGCGAGGTAATTGCAATCGCCACAGGAAACGGCGCAGGGGGTGGAAGAGCAACGCCTGCCATAATCCCTTCCGGTTCTACAATAGCGCTTCCCGCAGCAGCAGTAGCCTTCAACAACAACAATCTTTACAGGGTGAGGTTAAATGGTATGCAACTCATCCGGGGTACCGAAGTTGAATGGGAGAGTGCATCTGCATTCTCCGTAAACTCCGCTATGGATGTTGGAGATGTATTCGAACTTGAGGTGCCGAATCTGTAAAAGTTAATTAAATCTATGCCCCGCTCCTGATTGAGAGAGCGGGGCTATTTGTCTTGGAGGATAATATGATCAACCAGAACCAGATTAAAGATAAATACTTTGCTACAATAGCGGCAGCAAAGGCTGCCGGTAGGCCGAATGAGGTCTGTTATGTGGCGGCAACAGGAAGGGTTTATGCATATATAGTATCTGGCGCCGCCTATACCGCAGACGATGTTACCGTGCTTACAACTGCAAACGGAGGCAACACCAGGTGGGTCAGTATCAACCTTTTGTCCGGTACGTTCACGTCAGTCACTATATCGGGCGTGATCTATTGGGCTTATGCAGGAAGCGTTCTTGCTGACGGAATAATAACTCTCCCTGCTATCACAGCCGATTATTCGGCACATGGATTTGTGAGAGTGTCGGCAGCAGGTGCAATAAGTGAAAGGGCTGAGTTTGAGATTAACAGTACGGGGAACGTGTCAGTTCTCCTGGCAGAGTTTTCCGGCGCTGTAGGGGCTGTTGCCAACATGGTCATGAATGCTGATACGGCAGGTAAATTCTGTCTCGGAACAAGCGTGGCTAACCCGGTTATTTTTAAGAATAGACTTGCAGCAACCAAAAATGTAATGATAGAACTTTGGTATCATTAAGCATAAGGAGATATATAATGGACATCTATAAGCCCTCTGAAAATGATTTGCAGCCTCTTTTGGATCAGGCCACGGCCAGCCAGACGATTGAACAATGGATGGAAAAGTTTTTGGCAACAGTGAAGACTATTCTCTTAAAAAGCCCTCTGCGTTATCGTACCTATGGTCCGTATTGGTGGGCGCTCAAAAAGCTTTATATCGACCGGGATGATCTGACTTTCGGTGACTTCATAGACCTGGAATGGCTATTGAGCATGGATTATGGCAAGCCGGAATTCAATATTCTGGCAGCTTTTGCATACGAAGAACTGAGGATGGCGAAGAACCTCATTGACGATCCTTTTCATACTATGGACACGGAGGACGGCGGAGACTCTGTTGAATTCGCCTCCAATGATCCAGAGATGGAAATGATGGCCGTATCATCGGCCTGGCCGTTTCAGAGTGTTACAGCGGTAAACAACTCATAAGTTTATCAGAACGATGATGATAGCGGCTGGAATGGACAGAGCAATGATGACCGAAACCATACAGCCGCTGCCTGTTATTATTCTGCCAATCTTTCTTTCCCTGCCGCCCTTGGTTAGCGGAATGCCGATAGACCGTGAGATTTTGGATTTGACACCTGAAATTCCTATTAATCGCTTCCATGAAAATCCGCCCTTATTCATGGCTTTTCTCTAAACCTTTTCCGTGCTACTTCCCCGATTTCCTTCTTGCTCTGCCTCAGCAATTTTATTTCGTACTCTGTCAGCATCCTCGGTGTTAAGTATGTACCGGGCTTCGGATTGAGTAAGGCAGTCGAAGGGGTGAGCGAACCTTTCCTTCCACCAGTCTTCAAGTTCTTTTCCATGTTTGTCCCTCAATTCTTGTAGCGTGTTGCGATCAAGCGCAATCTTAGCAGAATATAATTTGCCGGTCAAGGCGGTAGCCCCGATGACAACCCCACCTTTTGATTCAATATACCCTTTCAAATTAGCAATGGTGCCGCCCATTCCAATAAAATCATCGACAATCAGATATTCTTGCCCTTCTATTACGTCGCCGTCAAAAAGCGGCTGTCTTGCGAGACGGCCAAAACCATCAGAACCCGTATGTCCCACTATATTCGTTTGAACTATTCCGCTTTCCACTTCGAGGTCAAGCTTGTCGGCAAGCTTTTCAGCAAGCGCTTCCGGGATCGCGTTTATACCCTCGCCTTCCATAGTGTGTACGCTAATGAAAATGGGTTTTCTTCCATGTAACAACGCTTTAACTGCTTCTATTGCGTCAGAACTAAAGTTGTCGTTTATGAGGTCGGATGCAGCCTCTGCGTCTCCGGTTTTTGCAGCCGCATATAGTGGATGCTTTTTAACCGATGTCTCACTCGCATGGATAACAATATCCGGGAAATCAAATAGTGGCTTGCGAAATGGTTTCGGAAATAATCTAGGCCACAGGCTCCGAAATACAAGCTCAACATCCGATAGTGTTTTTGCATCCTTTATGGCTTTTACCCACCATTTTTGATCATTCATATTAGAATAATACCAATTACCAATGCGAAGGGCAAGGTATTAAAAGGCAGGACGGGGCGGCCCAGTGTTGTGCTATGCTCAGTTTGATATCCATGTCAAACCTACGCACTCGACTCGGGACGTTTGCAAACTCGAATATCGGGTCCTGCCCGTAACGAGCAAAGGGGTCAAAAATATCTTGACCGTTTTCAGTCCGGTTATTCATGGCTTTTCCTCCTTATTCCGCTAAAACAATTCATTCTGCGTGCGGGCTTTGTCTTTTGTCTGTTCTTTGTGTGCCTTGATGAAGGTGGCATTCACCTGGTTGATCGGCGGCATGTCGATGCCTTTCCCGTTCATGATTTCTTCGATGGAAAGTATCTGTAAGCGGGGGTATTTTTTACCCCATGTCTTTGATTCGTAGAATCCGCCCGTCAACGCTTCTTCATCCATGTTTTTGGTCGGTGTCTCCATTGTAATCAGCACGCCGATAACGGCTTTTTCCCGGTCTATTACGCCTCTAAGCTCGTGCATAATACCGCGCTTGACGTGCCCTGATTTGACAGAAAGGATGATAGTTTCAAGTTCTTTTGGGTTGTCGCCCACAAAGAACAGCTTGCCGTCAATCCCCTTGTCGGCCCCTGTCTTCTCTTCAACAGGACGGGCGCCGACGAGCCCCAGAGCCCAATATTCAAACTGGTGGCCATCCCCGTCTTCTTTCAGTTGCAAAGCTTCAATCATGGTTGTCGGCTCGCCCTTTATCCGATAGGTTTTGTCGGTGTCGGCGTGCTTGCCTTCTTTGGTTAAGGGGATGAGGCCAAAAGCACGAAGCCGTTCTTTCATCAAGGTTATGGAAAGGTGCGTAATGTCAATGCCTATCCATTTCCGGCCTAACTTTTCGGCGGCATGGATAGCTGTGCCGCAGCCGCAAAACGGGTCAAGGATGGTATCGCCGGAATTGCTGGACGTGTCGATGATCCGTTCAAGCAGGGCTTGGGGCTTTTGCGTGGGGTAGCCAAGATATTCTGTACCGCTTGCCGGTAAAATATCACCCCAGTCGTTCTGAAGTGGGACTCCTGGCATTTCGTCAAGATACCGTTTATAAGCCGGGGTGCCGCCGTTTTCAGGAAAATAGAGCCGGTCATCGTCATAGAATTTTTGCATTTTTTCTCGTGAGTATGCCCAATATCTACCCTTATATGGAAGTGTTCCCATAAATTCATACGACACATCGCCGCCTGGCTTTGCAGCGGTAAGATTGTCCAATCTATATAACCTTCCAGTGTTGCTTTTGTGCCTATAGTTTTTTTCGACATATGATTTGTTGTATGGGGTGTATTGCCAGTTCCAATTCCATTTATCAGTTTTTGTGTAGAAAAAGACAGTGTCCCTGATATTGCCATACTGTTTACGCCCCTGTTTTGCGTCGTTATGGGCGCTTGATCGTTTCCAGCTTATTTCGTTCCTGAAGTTCTCCGGCCCGAATATGCCATCCATAAGCAATTTCAGATAATGGCTCGCTGCCGGGTCGCAGTGCAGGTAAATACTTGCAGTTGGTTTCATGACACGGCGCATTTCAAGCAATCGGGGAGCCATCATAACGATATAGGACATCATATCCGTGCCTGCCCCGGCAGGACACAACAGCGCAAACATGGCCTTCAGGGTATTGCGCAACCGTTCCGGGACAACGGGGTCAACTATCAGGCTTTCATACAGCAGAATGTCGTCTTGTCCCCATGACCAGGTATCGGTAAACGCCATGATCTGCGAGGCGGCTTCCGTACCGTCCTTCTCCTTGAACAGCACATTGTAATCACGGTTGCTCTTAAACGGTGGGTCAAGGTAGATCAGGTCAACCGATTCATCCTTGATGTGCTGTTTCATGACCTCAAGATTATCCCCGTAGTATAATTGCCTCATATCAGTTGTGTCTCCTCTTTGGTAGTTTTTTAAGCCTGCGGGTAAATTCAACCGTCCCTATTTCTCCGTTCCAGTTATTATGTCAGTATTTCTTTGTTCAATACCACAAACTTCCCGTATTAAACATAAAAATCAACAGCGTTTATGCCAGAACCGGGAAACGGCAATTTCTCACTAACCTGCGTTTTTCTATCACTAAACAACGTTTTTCCTATATTTACATTTAGCTGTAAATCTCTTTTAATTTGTTATGGCAGAAGAAAAGAAAGGCTCGTTCTGGCACAGACTGTTTCCAGGCTTTTTAGGGAAGGATCAGGGCGCAAATGCCAACGTTCAAATCCCTCCCGTAGCCAATTACGAGGACTTTGTTGCCGACGCCCTTTTGTCGGGAGCGCCTATCGGGGATGCAAGCAGCAGCGATGATGAATACCAGCTTACAGATCTTCCCAATAATCGCCTTCTGAAATACAAGATATTCCGGGTTATGGCCGACGATCCTACCATTGACTCGGCCCTGAAGATGCACATAGCGCACGCCCTCTCTGCCAAATCGGATACCGGGGAAATCGTCTCCATAGAATCGACATCGGACAAAGACGATCCCATAACCATTGATCTACGCAACACCTTCAAAGAGATGGTCAATCGGAATATCCAGTTTTGGGCCTACAATGCGGCCCTTAATGGCGTATGGTTTGCCCGCGTCTATGGACAGCAGCGCAAGGGTGTGGAACTCGTGAGGTCAGACTATTATTCGCATCCGCAATTTGTTCGATCCTACGAACAGGCCGGGCAGATAGCCGGATATACTGCGGCGCATCAGAATCCCATGCAGAATGCCGGTTATATCAAATTAATGGAGCCCTGGAAGTTTATCGCCTTTCGGATTCCCATATGGAAGGCTGAAAGCGAATTTGAACCGCCGCGTATCGATGGGTCAATATTCGACATCTCCAACGATGATTACAGATCCGAAACCATTATTGAGAGTCAGAACTACGGGACATCGTTGATCGAAACAGCCTTTGCGCCATGGATGGATTTGCAAGAGGCTATTCTGGCGCTCAATATGTCGCGTAAAAACGCGGCCCGTCTGGAACGTTTAGTCGGCGTCAATACCGGCAAACTATCTCCACAGCGGGCTTCTCAATACCTGAATACCGTTGCCAGCCAACTACTCAAAGTCAGCCAGGCTAATGCAAAGCAATCATTGCGACGGGGCTACGTTCAGACGGTCACCAACCATCTCATTCCTATTTTTGGAGATGGCAAGGGACGCCTGGACATTGCTGAAATGGCAGGGAACCCGAATCTTGACGGTTTGGCGGATATTGATTTTCATGTGAAGCGGCTCGGGTCTGCCTTGGGGGTAGATCCTGCGCTTTTGGGTTTTGGCGAAATGCTATCCGGCGGCCTCGGTGATGGGGGTTTTTTCCGTATCTCTGTCATGGCCGCTATCAAAGCAAACATGCTCAGGCGGGCCATCCTGTCCGGGCTGGAAAGTCTCTTTGATATTCACGTTGCCTATAAATTTGGCAAGGTGTTCCTGCCTGGCGAAAAGCCATACCGAATCGTTTTTAATTCCGTGTCCTCCGCTCTTGAGAGAGAGGAACGAGAAAACATGGAGGGGCGTGTTACATTCGCGACAATGATGGGGCAGCTCATAGGACTCATTGATGCTGAATTTTCGTCGGTTGACCGGAACGCTCTGGCCAATTACATGTTTACCGACATCATGAAGATAGACGAAGAGAAGTTCCGAAAGATGTTTCCTGATAAAATCACCGGGCCGGTAGGGGGACAGGAGCTTGGCCCTGATGGGCAGCCACTCGCTCCTGGCGGTGAGGAAGGAACCATAACCGAATCGGCAGCAGTGAGGCGTATGAAAAGCGTCGTTGACAGATACATTGAGGGGCTTTACGCAGAAAAATGAACGAAAACATCTACTTAGAGAATGAATACGGGACGCTGTACCAGGGCGATTGCCTGGACGTAATGCCGACATTGGCAGATAAGGATGTGGGGTGCTATGAGTGAACTGCTGTTTATCCTTGAGGATGGTGGGGAAAAGAAGGAGCTGCGGGAAACAAAGGTGCCGGTTTCGCCAATCGTTTTGAAGTGGCTGAAAGTTGCAGATGGAAAGGTTTTTGCCGATTATACAGCCCTCTACAATAAACATAGGGGGCAGTTCGAGTCCCCCGAAGATGTGCAAAGGCATGTCGAGTCTGTGCTCGCCAACCCAACACTTGAAATGCCAGCGTCAAAACCTGAATACACGCTTCTGGTAAGGCGGAATGGAAAGGACCGGGTAGCTGTTGTTGACTTTGAATTAAAAGGCGGAAAATTCCGAGTTAGAAGCGCCTATACAATGAATGACGGGCAGCTTGAAAACAAAATAAAAGAGGCAAGGGCGCGTGGTGGGCGCTTATCCACCAATCCTGCGAACCCGATACCGCCAGAACTGCGGTCGCTCATTCAGGGTGCTGACACGCCTTCCGACGTGCCTCCGCGCTCCAAACCTGATGATAAAATAGCACCGGTTACCGAATCTGTCAATACATTTTCAATCCATACAAAGGAGGACATGCAAATGGGAGAAATCATAAAGTGCAATTTCAATTTGTTCAATGAGGGGCGCAAATATACGGGACATCACAGGAATTACGTTCTGGAGAGCGCCAGGACGGTCTGCAATGCGCCTGAAACAAAGGAAGGGATTCGCCTGCGGGAAAAGCTCGGATACCTGGGACATGGTCGGCGCGAGATCGCCCGCAAGCTCCAGTTGAACGAAGTCGAACCGGTCAGGCTGCCCGATGGATCAACCATCATAGTCGAAAATATACCTTCCAATATCACAACCTTCTTTGAAGTGTATCAGGACGGCAATGTTGAACATCACCAGGAGATACTCGAAACAGCACCCGGAAAAGTAGTGACCGGTCTTAACGCCTCAAAAGTTGGCGGGTTTTCCTGGGCCTGCGGTGGCATGGACGGTGGTGTCATTGGTACAACCAGAATCACTAACTTTCACGGTTTTGATTACGTCATGAATCCAGGATTTTCAGCTAACCGTGGGTACGTCCTTGAAAACGCGGACGGCAAGACCAGGGACATGATTCTCGAAAGCATCTGCAAGGCAGGTGTCGAGGATAAGGATGCGGAGCGATATCTGAATTCATGGGTAGCCTCTGCGCAGTTGCGTGCGATGGAGCTTGAGGATCAGCTTGAACAGGCAGCAATCTATGAGGATGCTATACGCGAAGATCTGGAGGGGAAGGCAGCCATGATTGAGACGATGACGAAAGCCCTTGCCGACGAGGCAGCCGCAAAGGATGCCAGGGAAAAGCTCATTATGGAGTGTGCGAGCAAGTCGGTCATCGTTGTACCTGAGAGGGTTGTCGATGCTATGCTGAGCATGGCCGGTGAAGCCGACTTTCTCCAGATTCTCGGTTTTTTTGAATCTGCATCCCGTGTGGATCTGGGAGCTTTTCCCCTGACCGGGAATAACGGAAAGGATGCGACAACATTACCGCCCCAATATCGTCCATCTGATAATGCCGAGTACGGAAAGGCCCTTGCCGGTTATGATTTCTCTGACCAGGCATACAAGAAGCCATAATGTCGAAACAGGGCAAAATCTGGGCTGCGTGGGATACATCGACGGGCAAGGAACGGGTTGAGTTTATTAAATTGCTGTGTAGTCTATACAGACCCCTGCTGAAGTGGACCATGAAAAACGTAGAAGTAAATTATGAGGAGGAGGTCCCCAAAGTTGACTGAGCCTATAGTTGCATACAACCTGTTTTTGACTGCTATAATAGTCCCATTCTCTGTGGCCGGTTTAGGGTGGTATCTAAATCGTATTGAAAAGAAACGCTGTGAGAGAGAGGAAGAAAAAAGTAAATTAATGGAAGAAAATAAACGGTTAGTAGAAAAAGAGATGTTCTCGTGGAGGGAACGGTTTTCGACTGCTCTGTGCTCAGTAAAAACAACCATAGAAAAGATGGACGAAAAGTTGGACGTAAAACGTAATATCCCAGACTGTAGTAAAATGAACGATGATATATGGAATGCAATCGACAAGGTCAGGGCGAGGCAATATAATGAAAGGAAGGGTGACAAGGTTGAGCAAGATGACAGAGTTTGAATGCCAGGGGGATAGTTAATGTTTTATAAATTAGAATATACAGATAATCTACCGGCAGGTAGAGCGGGTCACGCAAAGTTTTGGTTTATTAAAATAATACCAGAATATAAAGATGACTTGGGTTTAATAAACCATGAGATTTACCATGTATCAGAGTTTTGGCATAATCCTCTATATCCAATTCTATATACATGGATTAAATCTTATAGATTGAGGTCAGAAGTAGGGGCCTATAAGGTTCAATTAAAATATTACGATGATGATAGAACAAAAATGTTTGCTGGATTTATATGTGATAATTATGGTCTGGATGTGAGCAAAGAAGATGTAATTAAAATGTTAAGGGAAAACAAATGACTCCAAAAGTTAAATGGGGATTAGTGATACTGGGAATAGTCCTTGTATTGGGGATATTTGCTTATTTTAGTAGGGCTTCAATCATGTCTCATTATCAAAAATTTGTTGATGATACTATTGCTACAAGAACAGAGCAGATAAAAACTGAATATGATGAAAAGGCAAAGGCTTATCAAGAACAGATCTACAGTAAACAAATAGAGATAAACAAAAAAGATACCTTGTTGAAAGTAAAAGAACAGAAAGTAAAAGAATCAGAAACGAAGATAAATGCACTTCAACTTGATAAAGTTAGATTAGAAAAATTATTAGCATCGGTACTTCTTCCTGTAAATGTTGAGGAGACAAAGAAAAGGTTACAGGATATGGGGTACGTAATATGCAAATAAAACCATTACATAAATATTTGGTCTTTGCCTTTAGTATTTTACTATTTAGTTTTCTTTTATTGGCATCCACAGCATTTTCTCAAGAAATTAAAACAACACCAGTTCAAACTTGTGTTCCAATCAATTCTGATTCTGCTGCCAAGATGGTTGTTGAATTAGAACAATGTCGAATTAAAACGCAGGAATTAGATAATATATCTTCACAATCTGTTGAACTACAAAAAATGGTGGTTACTTATAAAGAACGTGAAGAAATCTTTTTACAAAAAGAAGAATTATATAAGCAAATAATTGAACTTCAAAAGATGCAAATTGCATCTGCTGAAGAAGCCATGAAGAAGTATCGAGAGCATATTGATTTTGTACAGAAGAGTTATCAGCAACTCCTTAAAGATGCAAAGCCAAATCCTTTTATGGATTTTTTGAAGTCTCTCCTTTACATGGGAGCGGGCGTTGCAGCAAGTTCAGTACTACGATAAAGGAGGTTTTATGCTTTGGTTTACTCATTCATTTTTATTGGTATTAGGGATATTCCTTGGTGTTTTGATTGCTGCAAACAACGAAGATATTGCAAAATGGATTAGCAAGAAAGTGTCTAATAAGTTAGATAAAAAAGGGTGATTCATGACCAATAAAAAAAGTGATGTTATAAGCAATAGGGTTGGCGATAGTCTGAAAATCTACCTTGAAAGATTATGGGCTCCGGTTTTGTTTGTCGTTTTAACTGCATTGTCGTTATGGTGGATGAAGTATATGACTGATGCCCCCAGAGGATTGGAGTTGGTGTTGTATAAGGCGACTCTTGTTAATACCGGGTTTATTGTAGCCCATATTATTAGAAAACTTGCATTCCCCTATATTAATTTCAATATTGAAAAAGAGTGGTCAAATAATGTTATGGTGATTGCTTTGTATGTAACCATAATATATTGTTTTGCTATGGGGGGTTGATTGGTTAAAAGGATTTTACTTCTTCTATTCTTATTGTTCTGTTTGTTAATTACTTATGTATTGGCGGCAGATAGATGTATTCAATACTCTCAAGCTGTTAGGGTTGCTAATGCTTATTATTGGGGGCTTGATTTTCCGTGGCATTATGCTGTAGGACAGTTAAAACAAGAGTCGAATTGTAGATCAGAGATAACAGCATTTGATGGGGGGATGGGGGTTGCACAATTCATGCCTTCAACAGAAGCATATATTGAAAATAGAATGAAAGAGACGTTCAATCCATATAATCCAAGAGAAGCAATAAAGGCCAACGCCTTTTATATGTATTCTCTCCATAAGCAAAATTGGGACGGCAGATTATGGCTCACATATTGTTTTTATAATTCGGGTGCCGGTACCATGACCAAAGAATACAAAAGGGCGGGTATTACCAATTATGATTTAATGAAATCGGTATGCCAAAGGAAAATATTAACTTTAAAAAGCGGGCAGAAACTTAATCTGTGTGATGTGGGTTATGACTACCCGAAGAGAATATATCAATATGGCAATCAGTATCGAATTAGTTCTGATAAAATGAAGTTTTGGTGACAAAATGGATTTATTAAATCCTGTCAAAAAAGATTGGCGGTAGCTCCTTTTTTAGGAAGTCTGCCACCCTTTGGTGCTGGCTGGTTATGTTAAAGCTTTGAGCGTTCTTTTGGTAACGCCTGTTCAATAAATTAAACTTTCTTTTAACTGATTTTACTGGCATCCATTTGAAAAACAACTGGCATCCATTCCCTTCGTTCACCTTGCTTTTCAGTGTATGCAAAGTGATTGCAAAACTCTGTTTTTTGCACTTATTTTTTGCTGTTTTTTGCTATTTTTCATTATGTATGTTTTTCGATAGATTGTTGATAATGCTTGGTATCAGGAGAGCCGACGCGGGGAATTGAACCCCGGACCTGCTCATTACGAGTGAGCTGCTCTACCTCTGAGCTACGTCGGCGTTAATTGTTTTATATAGCATATTCAATGGTTTACGTTCAATACAAATTTCTGCATTTTTATAGTTATGATGACAGTCATTATAGTTATGGAAAAAGCGGGTATTTCAATTGAACCAATAAGACTGTCTGTTAACGAAATCCCTTTTTTTATCAATGTAAAAGTTTTATAATGAGCAGTATAAACAAATCCAACCAATGAAACCAATCAAACCAATCGAACTCTCATCCTCATCCTCCTCCCAACCAATCAAACCAATTAAACCAATCAAACTCTTAAATTTACTCCCCTTCTTCATCATCCCTTTCCTCGGCGGCAATCATCTCTCCCTTTTTTATGTAACAATTGATAAGTTCTGGATAGAAACAACATTCATCCTGTCTCTGATTCTTGCCATATTATTTCAATATGTTGGCAAAGCACGTCATTCCGGCGAAGACCAGGACCGTCATTCCGGCGAAGACCAGGACCGTCATTCCGGCGAAGACCAGGACCGTCATTCCGGCGAAGACCAGGACCGTCATTCCGGCGAAGACCAGGACCGTCATTCCGGCGAAAGCCGGAATCCAGTATTTTTTAAAAATAATTTGAGTTCCTTTTTCCTCTTTTCTTTACCTTTCTTTGCAGTAAATGCCATCAGCCTTATCTACACATGGAACAGGTTCAGCACATTAAATGAATTGAATATTCTGGTTTGGATTCTTGGTGCGGTCTATCTTTTTTCAATTACAGACAATAAAGAGGTACTTCTCAAGGCGCTTGTGATTGGCGCCGCCTTATCTGCTATTTGTGCAGTGGTGCAGGTCAAAGTGCTATTTCCCAATCTTATCGAAACATTTCAGGGCGGAAGATATGCTGAGATAGCAAGGGGGCAGGCAATACCGTTTTCTTCTTTCCTTTACCACAATGTTTTTGGTGGTTATATGTGTTTTGTCCTCCCTTTGGCGATATATTTCGGTGTGTTTCAGGGGAAATGGTTATATAAGATTGCAACCCCCTGTATTATCGCCGGGATTATCCTCTCTACATCACGAATAGCCATGGGAATTTCCTTTTTGTTTGTGCTGTGCTTTATCGCTGTAATGATAAAAAGAAGGGACATAAAAAGAACTTTGATTATGTTGGCAATTATTGCTGCAGGCTTGGCCATGATCTTTGCTCTTTTGCACACAGGAAAAGGTGGTGAATTTAGAGGACTGACGGCCGAGCTTGGAAAGAAGGCTCAGATAACAAAGTCTGAAGTTGCTTCGCTGAACACGAGGAGTGAAATATGGAATAACGGCATTAAGGCCTTTGTTGCAAAACCGGTGGTTGGATATGGAGCAGGGGCATTTGAATATGGCTATAGAAAATATTTTGATGGCGGGATTTACACAAGATACGCCCATAGTACATTGCTGAAGATAGGCGTTGAGCTTGGTTCGATTGGCATTTTGTGCTTTTTGTTTTATATTGCAGGATTCTTTTTCTGTCTGAGGGGCCGATTAAAGGAACCGGGATATCTGTTCGTCCTGGCTTCAATTGG
>Ga0247841_10007409_pt1 | contig 16332 bp, 17 predicted proteins | sample LaCruzMarch2015__2_FD_192410 | JGI IMG/M metagenome (GOLD analysis project Ga0247841, IMG submission 192410) | Freshwater microbial communities from meromictic Lake La Cruz, Castile-La Mancha, Spain - LaCruzMarch2015_18m | ecosystem: Environmental > Aquatic > Freshwater > Lake | place: Spain... | reverse complement strand
GTACGCAACACTTCTATCCATATTGTTAACCTATTATACCATAAATAGGGCAAAATGTCAAGATCCTAAGGCCTTTTTTTGAATACGAAAACACCCGGCGAGGTTGCCGGGTGTGGTCTAAATTTGCCCTGGCGGGCGAGAAAGGGGATTGAGCGGAAACTGAGGGAAAACCGAGGTGCTGGGTTCAGAGCTCCCAACGATTGACACAGAGCTCGCGGTAGCCGTTGACACCGTCCAGCGACTGGACGCCAATGCCATCGTGGCCGTGGCGGGGATTGGCGCCCTTGGTGTAGAGCGTGATGTGGGTGAACGGCAAGCTCACCGGCCGTCTGGTGATCCCCAATAGCTTGTCTACTCGGTAGTAGAACAGCGGCAGTTGGGGGACGTAGATGTGCTGAATCAGACTCCAGCGCTCATCCACGACGGGATTGTCGACGGGTTCTTCGTCGTCCCAGGGGTAGGTCCGATGCAGTTCGCTGTAGAGCGGCAGGAGTTCGTAGCTCCAGTCGGTCTCGTCGGCGATCCGCAGGATCTCGGTGAGACATTGGGTTTCGTTGCGCCTACCCTTACGAATCACGTCGTAGAGCAGGAAGCGGCCTTGGCGGTAGCCAATGACCGCGAAGTGGTACAGGGGTTTCCGTGTGAAACCCTCAGTCGAGGCGTAGGTCAGGATTTTGACTGGCACTATCTCTGGTTGGCGCACGCGCATCATCAGCGTCATTTCCCGCGGCTGATTCATGCGGCGTTGGGGATTTTCACTGATGGGGATCTGGACAAACATGGGATGCTACCTTTCTCGGGTTTTTGCCCGATTGCTGAATTTCAGAACGAGAGAATAACCCAACATACCATATTTTTGCGTGTTTGTCAAGAATTAAGCGCAAAAATCGCAAAAGTTTGCTACAATATAGAAAAGACAAAAGTCAGGCAAAAAAGGAGGCATATGCACCGGAAACGCGATATTTTATTGGTCCCATTTCTAATTTTGATTGCCATTATGATAACCGGCACTCTCATATTTTCCCGCCTTGAAGGCTGGAGTATTATTGATAGTCTGTATTTTGTAGTCACCAGCATTACCACAGTTGGCTATGGCGATTTAACGCCAACACAGGATGTGACCAAAATAGCGGTAATTATTTTCAATCTGATCAGTATTCCCTTAGCTTTATCAATTTTCGCCCTTGTGGCGGAATTTTACTTTGAAAAAAGGGTTAACGACATGGAACATCATTTTCAAGAGATTTTTGACAAGAAAAAGTAAACCATGGACTCAAAATATACAATTGCCTTGAATGCTCATCGCCAAATTGGCTCGCGAACGCTTTTTAAGTTAGTTCGGGAAATACCTGATTTTGCGACTCTTTGGCAAAATCCGGGCATTTTGGCTAAAACTCGGTTAGATGACAAGCAGAAAACGGTCGTAACTGAAGCCATTAAACAATTTGACCCAGATAAAGAGGCGGCAAAGTTAGCTAAAAGGGGAATTAAGTTTGTTTTACACAATGAACCCAATTATCCGGCCAATTTAGCGGAAATCCCGGATTTACCCTTTATTTTGTATTATAAGGGGGAATTGGCGGCAACTGATAATGTCTCCTTGGCGGTGGTGGGGAGTCGCAAATACAGCGAATATGGGGCGCGGGCAACCGAAGAATTAACCAGTAATTTAGCTAAAAATTTAATCATTGTTTCCGGCCTGGCTTTGGGGATAGACGCCCTGGCGCATCGCTCGACCATAGATAATAATGGCAAAACAATTGCCGTTTTACCCTGTGGGTTAGACCAAATTTACCCGGCAGCCAATACAAGGTTGGCGGATAAGATTCTGGAAAAGGATGGGGCTATTATTTCGGAATTTTCTCTCGCTACCCCGGCCGAACGGTACAATTTTCCCATTCGTAATCGCATTATTGCCGGCATGACCTTGGGAACACTAATTACCGAAGGAGCCATTGATTCCGGGTCATTAATTACGACCCAAGCAGCCTTAACCTATAACCGAGAAGTTTTTGCGGTCCCGGGGAGTATTTTTTCAGAGAATTCCGCCGGTCCAAACCGGTTAATTCAGATGGGGGCAAAATTAGTCACCTCGGCTGAAGATATCTTCACAGAACTAAATATCAGTAGTTTGAAGGAGGAAAACACATCTAAAGAGATAATCGCCGATTCGGTGGAAGAGGGGATTTTACTGAAACTCTTGGCTGAGCCCACACTGATCGATGAGCTGGTAAAAGAGACTAAAATGGCTCCATCTCTTGTCAATGCCACCCTAATTATGTTAGAAATGAAAGGCGTAGTTAAAAATCTAGGGGGAACCCGCTACGTTATAAAAGGAAAGTTAAAACCATGAACTTAGTGATTGTTGAGTCTCCAGCTAAGGGAAAAACAATTGAGAAATATTTGGGTCCGGATTATAAAGTCTTGGCTAGTTTTGGTCATGTCCGCGATTTACCGCAAAAAAAGCTCGGGGTGGACACCAAGAAGAATTTCGAGCCAATGTACGAAATACCAGCTAAAGCCGAAAAAGTCTTGAAAGAACTAAGAGCCCAGTTAAAACTGGCTAAAAAGCTCTATCTGGCGACTGACTATGACCGTGAAGGGGAAGCCATAGCTTGGCACCTGGTGGAAGCTTTGAAGCCGAAAATTGAGACTAAACGGATTACTTTTCATGAAATTACCAAGCCGGCGATCGAAGAGGCCATCAAAAATCCTCGAGAAATAGATTTGAACCTGGTAGATGCCCAGCAAGCCCGACGGATTCTGGATCGTTTAGTCGGATATAAGCTTTCGCCTTTTTTATGGCGTAAAGTGGCTCAAGGTTTATCAGCCGGCCGGGTTCAATCCGTTGCCCTAAGACTGATTGTCGAAAAAGAGCGGGAAATTAAAGCTTTTATCCCAGTTGAATACTGGAATTTTGAAGCGAAACTGGAAAACAAAGAGAAAACGAGCTTTTTAGCCCAATTAACCAAAGAAAATGGTAAATCTCTAGATAAATTAGCTATAAAAACGGCCAAAGAAGCGGAAAAAATCAAAAACGAGCTTCAGGGCGCTGATTTTTTAGTGGCCGATATTATTAGCTCGGAAAAGAATCGTTTGCCTTCGGCCCCGTTTACGACCAGTACCTTGCAACAAGAAGCGGCCCGAAAATTGGGTTATTCGGTCAAACAAACCATGATGGTGGCCCAAAAACTCTATGAAGCCGGGCATATTACTTACATGCGTACAGATTCGGTCAATATTTCCCCGATTGCCTTGGCTCAAGCCCAAAAAGTCATAACCGAAAAATATGGTGCTGAATTTGCTTTGGAAAAACCGCGGATTTATCAGACCAAGAGCAAAGGGGCCCAAGAAGCGCATGAGGCCATTCGTCCGACCGATTTATCCGTTATTCCAGAAAAGGCTCATTTTGAAGATAAAGAAAGCCGTTTATATAAGTTAATCTGGGCTCGAATGCTCGCTTCGCAAATGGCTCCGGCCCGTTTTTCCGAGGAAAAAGCGACTATTCTGGCTAAGACGTATACATTTGAGGCCAAGGGCCTTAAAACCGTCTTTGACGGCTTCCTGAAGGCTTACAGAGACGAAGAAACCGCTGATAAAACCCTGCCAAAACTAGTTAAGGATGAAAAACTGAACCTGTTAGAGCTTTTAACCGAGCAGCGTTTTACTGAACCGCCAGCCCGATTTGGTGAAGGCAGCCTTATCAAAGAGCTGGAAAAGCGGGGGATTGGCCGACCTTCTACCTATGCCCCAACTATTTCGACCATTGTTGATCGGGGTTATGTCCAGAAAACGGAAGGCAAATTGCTGCCGGAAGAAATTGGTTTAAGTGTTAATGATATTTTAGTCGAACATTTTCCAGAAATAGTGGATTACAATTTTACCGCTGAAATGGAAGAAAAATTGGATCAAATTGCCGAAGGTAAATTCCCCTGGGAACCAGTCATCAAAGACTTTTATGTGCCATTTAGTAAGCATTTAGCTGAAAAGATGGAAAGCGTACCGAAAACCAAGATGGATGAAGAAACCGATGAAAAATGCCCGAATTGCTCTAAACCTTTGAGTATTAAGATGGGCCGTTTTGGCAAATTTTATGCCTGTACCGGTTTCCCTGAGTGTAAATTCACTCGACCCCTGGTAAAAGATATTAAAGGTGGGCCAAAATTACCGGAGGCAACCGATGAAAAATGTCCCAAATGCGGTAAACCAATGGTGATGAAAGAAGCCCGGTTCGGTCCATTTTTAGCCTGTTCCGGTTATCCGGATTGTAAACAAACCAAAAATATTGAAATTGCTTCCACTGTACCGTGTCCAAAGTGCTCTAGCAAGCTGTTATACCGGAGAACACGCAAAGGCCGGGGGTTCTGGGGCTGTTCGGCCTACCCAAAGTGTAAAACCGCTTTTTGGGATGAACCAACTACTGAAAAATGCAAATTGTGTGGTAATATGATGGTGAAGAATAAATCCGGCCAATTAAAGTGTAGTGAGTGTAAAAAGTAAATATGTCATTTTTACCCCGTTCCATTGTCGATTTAATTGAAGAATTCTCGAAATTACCAGGAGTGGGTCCTAAAACCGCTTCCCGGCTCACTTTTTATTTACTCAGCCGTTCCGATCAAGATGTGGAGAGCTTAGGCGAATCAGTGATCAATCTTAAAAAAAACCTTAAAATTTGTAGCGAGTGTTTCAGTATTACCGAGGAAGATCCCTGCCAGATTTGCGCTAATCCCAAAAGGGATAAAACCCGGCTAATGGTGGTTGAAGAACCATTGGATGTAGTTGCGCTAGAAAAGACTGGTTTTAACGGGATTTATCATGTTTTAGGGGGAGTAATTTCGCCGATTGATGGGATTGGCCCGGAAAATTTGCGCGTCGCGCCCCTACTTGCTAAAATTAATAAAGAATCGGTTTTAGAAGAGATAATTCTGGCGACCGACCCATCACTTGAGGGGGAAGCCACTTCCATGTATATTGATAGTCAAATAAAGAAAATAAAACAAACAAAAAAACTAAAAGTCACTCGAATTGCCCGGGGGCTTCCGGTTGGGGGGGATCTGGAATATGCCGATGAGATCACCTTAACCAGAGCGCTTGAAGGGCGAAAAGAGTATTAAGCGAAGCGAAACCCCGAGTAAAGTCGAGGGGTGAATTATTAGGAGGAAACGTGACTAAAGATCCAGCTGATTTTGCCGACGGGATTTGTGAAAATTGTGGTAATACTGGTTTGGCCGGTGAAATTTGTAGTGTTTGCGGTAGCCCCATGGTCAGTATTGGGGATGTTGAGAAATTTGAAACACCCTTGGATGAGGATGATACTTATTCGAAAGATGATTTAAGCGCTGAACCTGATATAGTCTCCCTCGAAGAAGCCGATGAGGAGGAGGAAAAAGAGCTTTAATGATTAAACTATTCAATACGCTAACGCGTACAAAAGACGAAATCAAACCGCAAAATCCACCACAATTAACCATGTATGTTTGCGGTCCGACGGTTTATGATTCCGACCATTTGGGTCATGCTCGCACTTTTGTCATTTTTGATATGATGCGGCGATGGTTTGAGCACAGTGGATTTAAGGTTAAATTTGTCCAAAATATTACCGATGTCGGGCATTTAACCGGGGATGCTGATGAAGGTGAGGATAAAATCCTCAAAAAAGCCAAACTGGAGAGCAAAGACCCCTATGAAATAGCCCGTTTTTTTGAAAGGGCACATTTCGATGACATGGCGGCTTTAAATGTTTTGCCGCCGGATGCTTCGCCTCGGGCGACAGATCAGATCCCGGAAATCATTAAAATAGTCGAAGGTTTAATCCAAAAAGGCCACGCCTATGAGGCCAATGGCAGTGTTTACTTTGATGTGGCCAGTTTTCCCAATTATGGTAAATTATCGAACCGAAATATAGATGAATTGCTGGCGGGCGCGCGGGTAGAAGAGAACCCGGAAAAGAAAAATCCCGCCGATTTCGCGCTCTGGAAGAAAGCCGAAGCTAATCACATTATGCAATGGGATAGTCCGTGGGGCAAAGGTTTCCCGGGCTGGCATATTGAATGTTCAGCGATGAATGAGAAGTTTTTAGGCCCAACGATTGATATTCATGGCGGGGCCGTGGAATTGGCTTTTCCTCATCACGAAAACGAGATTGCTCAAAGTGAGAGTATGTTCGAAGCGCCTTTAGCCAACTATTGGCTCCATTCCGGGCTGGTTACCATCAAGGGCGAAAAGATGAGTAAATCCTTAGGTAATTTTACGACGATTAAAGACATTTTAACCAAATATGATCCCGATGCGGTTCGTCTTTGGGTCCTGAAAACCCACTGGCGCCGGCCTCTGGATTATGATGAAGGCTCCCTGGAAGAAGCGGCTATTCTAGCCAATAAACTGGCTCGTAACAGGTTAAAAGCACCAAAAAAGGATACTCCTTATATTGAAGAAATTACAGAAGCCCTAAATGATGATTTCAATACCCCCAAAGCCTTAACTGTCATCTTGTCCAATATTGAGAAATTGAGTCAAAAAGATTTCGCCTTTTTGGAAGAGGTTTTTGGGCTAAAGATGGGGGAGATTGAAGTTGATGAAGCCCAGTTTGCTTTAATTCAAAAACGGGAAAAGTTACGGAAGGAAGGCAAATTTGAGGAGGCGGACGCGATTCGGGCTCAATTACTGAAAGAAAATATTTTACTCGAAGATACGGCTACCGGTACCAAAGCACTCAAGGCACCGTAAAAAACGACTCACAACTATTGACTTTTTGCCGGATTTATGGCGAAAGGGTATTGACTTTTCGCCGGATTTATGGCGAAAGGGTATTGACTTTTCGCCGGATTTATGGTATAATTTTTTGTTAGTTAAATAAGGAGAGGCATACACAAGAAGCCTCTTTTCTGTTTCAGATTCTGGCTGTAAGTCAGCTGGAGTGTGCGGAGAGTTGACCCATTAATTTTTTAAAGGGTCTGCCCCTCCTTCCCTCACTCCGGCTGGCTCACGGCCGAAATCAAATAACGGCCTATGTCCGCATCACGCGGACTGGGCCGCCGGCCCAAATGATTCGCAAGAGATTCGAAAGGAGAACGCCATGCGAGTCCGAACATTGACAACCCTGTTCATTCTAACGGTCAGCCTCGTGCTGGCCGCGGGCATGGCGAAAGCCATTGACCCGTTTTCGACTTACCTCGTTCTGAGTGCGCTTAACCAAGCCGCCAGCGACGCGAGGGATAAGCCGGTTGATCGCAATATGGTATCGGTCAACCCCGGATTCAATGCCTACTGGGAAGGGAATTTCGCAGGTGCGAACCCCGACCCTCGAACGATCATTGCGGCAGTTTGCCGCGGTGAGCGTCTGGATTGGTATCCGGCCGACATGAGCCGCGCCAACGTCTTAGGCGTGGAGCTGATTCCGCTCAACACGGATAAGCTTCCGGTTAAGATCGGCATGTACCACAAGAGTCTGACTCGCACTGAGAAAGTGAAAGAGAAAGACGAAAGTGGTCACAGAGTTACGCGCGAAAGTGTGGTCTCGGACTACGTCGACTTGAAAATCGGCGATAACGAGATCATCGATGGTAATCCGGACTATCTCAAGTTCGAGCTGCCACTCGAAACCGGTTGTCTTCCGCAGAAGCTCTACGCCGTCAAGGTACGAGTCCTATTCATTGAGAAAGAGGCCGCTGGTCTCTTCCGCATGGGCAGGAAGAACGTGCTACGTCGGGATGAGACTGTTTGTCGGTTTGTTGTCCTTGACCCGAGCTATATGCAAAGGGCCATTGCTTCGACCGAAATCCAGTCGGCTCTGCGTGCAACGTTCGGCTTGATGGCCGGACCGCCCACCATCGGTACCATGCAGTTCGAGATTCCCGCCGAGATCGCCCAAGGCGTTCCTCCGGGTCTGCCGACTGCGGGTCAACCGACGCCGCAACAGCCGAACCAGCACCCAGTCCAGCAGCAGCCTGCACAACTGCCTGCACCGCCAGTGCTTTCAGCAGAGGCGATGCAGCAAATTCAGCAGCAGGTGCAACAAACACTAGCTGCCATGAATCCAGTGCAACCGGTACAGCCGGCGCAGTATGTACAACCCGTGCAGCCTGCTCCGCAGTATGTGCCGCAACCTGCACCCCAGCCAGTGATCCAACAGCAACCGCCGGCTCGTATAGCCACGGTTAATCTGGTGATCTGGAAGGGGAGTGACCATAAGACTTGGAAGTCGGTCACGGTTGATCTGAATCGCTTACAGGAAGGATCCTGGATGCGGTTTATGCGTGGTAACCAGATTGTCTGCGACATTGAAGTGGGCCGCACGGCTTACGGCATTGTCGAAGGCTACATCGTTCGTGGGTCCTGGCCAGTAGCCGGTGATTCACTCGTTCAAGTCGAGGTGAAGTCGTTATGAAAAAGCGTTTGATGATTCTGATCGCGCTCTGCGCGATGGCGATGCTTACGGCATACGCCGGCCCCAAAGTGGGGCAAACCGACGGTCAGTCGGTGACATTGGCGGTCGTGCATGACACGACCGGGCGCGCAGTTTCCAGCCTCACGGCATTGGAGCTACGCTTCATCGCCAGTGTGCCGCAGGCTCAGAGCTTGAACATCGCCGTTCAGGAGATGGTTCTGGCCAGTGTGGTACACATTCCGGCCTGTGATCGGCACCAGCTCGCGCTCGGTCAACCCGATCCCAACTGTCCGAATTGCGGTAAATACCACATCGGCGATGCCAAGCGTTACTGGGAAATCTATCAGGCGTGGACAGGGCCCGCAAAGGTCACTGTTCCGCTGATAGCTGGTCCCGCTGGTGCTACTGGTGCGACAGGCGCAACCGGCCCGCAAGGTGCTGATGGCGGTCCTGGTCCGCAAGGTCCGCAAGGAATCAGTGTGGTCAATTCGTTCGTCAACGCTCAGGGTCACCTGATCGTGATCTTATCGAACAATGCCACGATTGATACCGGTTACGTTATTGGCCCGCAAGGCGCCACTGGCGCAACCGGCGCTCAAGGTGCGCAAGGTCCGCGCGGCTTCAAAGGCGATCCCGGAGAAATCCGAACCGTCTACTTCTGGAGCTATGCCGGACAGCAACAGCCGTTAACCGCCATCGCCGCGGCACCGAGCAACTATGGTTACTTCTCGGTTCCGGGAAGCGGCGGATTTGCTGGGCTGTCGTATAACGGCGGCACCAATATCACTGCTTACGGCGGTGAAGGTGGCAAAGGCGGCCACGGCGGAAACGTCGGCGACATCGACATCGAGAATAACAACTCGAACTCGAATGCGAATACCAATGTGAATAACACGGGTATCGCAATTGATGGTAAAGTTGATGCCAACGCGTCGGGCGGTTCCGACAGCAATGCCACGAGTGGTGGTAAAAAATAAGTCCATCACTCAATCAAGGATGAACAAGGTTAACATGGAGGGGGAAACGGTGGGGCGTCTTCGGGCGCCCCCCAATCCCATTTTCTTTTCAGATTCAAGTTAAAGAATTAGTTTCTTTAAACCAACTTGGAAAGAAAGCCTTACAACTAGCAAACATTAATTTGCCAGCGGTCGACAAGGCAATATATAAAAAATATTAACAAGTAAAAACAAGTTAAAAGGAAAATTATGAAAAAATTAATTGCTATCTTAATCGTTGCTTTATTTGTCGGTGCCAATTTCGGCATTGCCAAAGCTGCAACCGTTACAGTAACCAATAATAATGCCAATAGTAATGCCAACGCCAATGCTAACAATAATGTTATCAACATTGGTTCCGGTAGTGCTAAAGGTACAGTCAATGCTGACGCAGATAGTACTGCAAAAGCTGTTGATTCAAAAACAAATACCAAAACCGAAAGCACTAAGGTTGCTAGCGTTTCTGTTACAAACAATAACGCTAATGCCAACGCTAATGCTAATGCCAACAACAATGTCATAAACATTGGTGATGGTTCAGCTAGTGGTTCTGCTTCAGCCGAAGCCAATGCCACTGCGGTTGCTGGTGACAAAAAAGTTACCTCAAGTCAAACCAATGACAGCAACTCAAATGCTAATGCTAATGCCAATAACAATGTTATTAACATTAGTAAAACTAGTACAACTAGTAAAACTGTGACAACCCCATCCGATGGTCAATTGCCAAAAACTGGTGCTGACCTCAATGTGATTGCGCCTTTCATTGTTTCAGTGTTAGGTACTGCCGGTGTCGCCGTTGTGCGTATGCGCAAAGGTGCTGCCGTGTTTAGTCACTTAGTTAATGCTTAATTGATTTAAGTCAATTACGAAGGAAGACCCGAAAGGGTCTTTTTTCGTATCTATAATATTTGAGGGTTGACAAGTAGTCCGAAAATCAGTATAATAAATAATACCATCATTAATTCTGATGAGGCGAAACAACCAAATTAAAGAACTCCAAGCTGAAGGTGAGCAAACCCGCTCGTTTTTGGCTTTCGAGCCCTTTAATGAAAGAGGAGGTAAATTCCTATGATGTTGGCCGACCGCGGTTTGATCCCTGAAGTAGAAGTACTTCTTGACCAGCTTGCAAATAGCCGCAGCCATGAACGCCGGATTGAGGCAATCAAGGCGCTGCCCCGAAAACATTCGTTACAAATCCGAGAGGCTTTAATTGGTCGGTTGACTGACGCTCATCCGGATGTGATCCGGGAGGCCAATCTGGCCCTCTGCGAGACCTACCACCGCGTTTTACCCGCATATCCCTCCCATTGGCGACAACACTTCGCCACCAACACCCTGGCTGTCGACTAACAGCCATTATCACTAGCAGGCGCTTCTTCGGAAGCGCTTTTTCATTTGTTGCGACTATGTCTACTATTAAACTACTCAGTACGGTAGTGGAAAATAAACTACCAAAAAACTTTTAACTAGGGAGAGAAAATTATATATTGGCGCGAGAGATCCGGGCGTGTTCGAGTAAGAAATTCTTTAAATTTTCGGCTTCTTGTTTTCTTAAACCTGGTATGGCAAATAAACTTTTGACAGTGGTTTTACCATTTTGGACTACTCCGCTGTCTCCAGCAGTTTCAATGCCAACAGTATTTACGCCAAAAATTCTTTCATAAAAAGATTGGTCAACTTTTATGTTTTGAATGCGGTTGTAATATACAATTTTAGTTTCACGTCCTAAAACACCGGTTACCAAGGTGCCTTTTTCCTGATCAAAGGCAAAATTTAAGTTTTTGAGCCAATAGTAACTATAAATATAGGAAATCAAAAATATGATTAAAAAACTTATACCGATTATAATTAAACCTAAAATAGGGCTATTAATTACTATACCGGCAATCATAAATACTAAAAATACTGTCAAGGCCGCGGTGATCTGTAGGCTCATTATTATGGCGTAGCTGGGGGCTAATGGTAATTTTGTCCGGTCAATCTCTATTTGTTGCGGATTAGTCATTGGCGGTGCTGGCGGTAATGGCGCTCCGGGAGCTGCTAGTGGCGCTGTTTGAGCAATCGGTTGGTTCGGCTGACCATTGGGATTGTTCTTGGCCTTTTGCAAAATAAAGGCAATGAGCTTATCAGCGTTTTCTTTATTTAAGCCATCAACGTGAGAGTAGAAGGCTGAGCTTTCGCCAGCCGTTTCATAATGAACATCGTAAAGCTGAAACATGCGATCTAGTATATCTTGATCAAGGTAAATATTTTGAATTCTGGAGTAATAAACATGTCCGGTAGCTTGAGCAACAACACCTTTTTTGATCTCGGCGGATTCCTCGCCAAAATTGTAGTAGTAAAATTTATAATAAAGATATTGATAAACTATGTTAATAATAAAAAATAATATACAAGCAGCCCAGATAAATATTTGAATATACTTGAGAATATTTATAAGTTCCAAATCGCCAGGTGAATCCATTGAACCCAGTTGCATTATGCCAATAAAACCGGAAATCATCATAGCTGTGAAAATCTGTAAACATCCTGAAGCGCAACTTTTTTTAAGAACCTTTCGTTTTTCCAATGGTAAATTTTTTGAATCAAACATTTTTTCCTCCCCGGGTAGTGAAAGTTTGATAACTTTCAGTTATTAATTTATTTATAAATATAATTTTTTAAAATGATCAAACTTCTACTACCCGGCTCCAAAATTATTTTAACATCTTTGTTGAAAATATACAGTATAACTGATATGATTAACCCATGACGACTAAAGATGAATTGTACAATTTACTAAAAATTGAAGAAAAAGAAGTCAAAATCAAAGAAATTCAGGCGGAAATGAACGAGCCTGATTTTTGGACTGATTCCCAAAAAGCGGCTGAAAAAACCCAGCTAATGAGTGCTTTGCAGAAAATTGTTGATGAATGGACCATGGCCGAATCAGCTGCTGATTTGAGAGCCCTGGAAATTAAAGCTACTCTATCTGGTGAATACGATTTAAACAATGCAATTCTGTCTTTGCATGCTGGTGCGGGTGGGACCGAGGCCCAAGATTGGGCTCAAATGCTTCTTCGAATGTTCGAACGCTTCGCCGAGCGCAAAGATTTTAAATATGAAATCCTAGATATTTCTTCCGGTGAAGAAGTGGGGATTAAATCAGCTACTTTGGAAGTTAAGGGACCTTACGCTTACGGCCTTTTAAAGTCCGAGGCTGGAGTCCATCGCTTAGTGAGACTTAGTCCCTTTGACTCAGACAAAGCCCGCCACACTTCTTTCGCTCTTGTTGAAGTTGTACCTGAAGTCGAAAAAGAGGGGATTATTGAGATAAACAATGAGGATCTTCGCATTGATGTTTATCGCGCCGGCGGTCATGGCGGCCAGTCCGTCAACACCACTGACTCCGCGGTACGAATTACGCATATTCCGTCTGGCATTGTGGTGGCAGTGCAAAATGAACGATCTCAACTACAAAATAAAGAAATGGCCATGAAAATCCTCAATTCTAAACTCGTCGCCGAAAGATTAAAAAGGCAGAAGGAAGAAGAATTGAAATTACGGGGTGAACACATTAGTGCGGAATTTGGCTCGCAAATTCGCTCTTATGTCTTGCATCCTTACAAACAAGTCAAAGACCATCGGACCGACTTTACCTCGACTAATCCAGATGAAGTTCTTGATGGGAATCTGGATAGTTTTATCGAAGCTTATTTAAAGAAAGAAAGCTAATGCTAACCGAGCAGGAAATGTCTGAACAACCTATGGTGCAAACTGAAGCTAAGAGCAATATTCCCACTCAATATTTGTTGGAAGATGGTAATGTAATGCCAGCCGATTTGGTGGCTGAACTAAACCCAACTCAACCAGGAAGTCCCGATTATGCTTTTCAGCAAGAGACCTTGGTAAAAATCAGGCAAAAAGAACAGGAACGTGAAAACAGAAAAACTAATTTAATTAATTCTGAATATGCGACTCTCTCTGATGAGCAAAAAGCTGGCTTTGCAGACGCTCAACTTTTAAGCAATGATATTCTTGGCAGGGCCATTAAAGAAGAATTTGATTTTGACGATTTGTCTGTTGAAGAACAAGTTATTTTAGCAAAACTTAAAGAAGGATATCAACAGGCTAAGGCACAAAATCCTGACCAGCCGGTTAATCTTCAGATGGGCAATAAAATCGATCAGCAAATATACAGCAATCTTTTAAACAGATTATCTTTGCGGATGGTAAAACAAAATACGATCACTGTTGATTCTGGTCAAATTGCGTCTGGAGCTGAGACCGTCGCTGCGTCGGAAACAGCGGAAGCGGCAGAAACGACAGAAGATAATAATAAATACAGCTCTTTTAAAGTTAAAGTTGGGGAGACAGCTCCAGGATTAACCTGGAACGAATATGGGAATAAGGCCGCCAAAGAATTAAAAGAAGCTGGCAAGTTTCAATGGGGTAAAGAAAGAATTTATTTTGAACTACCATTAGATTCACTAAAAGCAATGCGTGATTTATGTATGAAGGTTGCGGGTGAAAATAATATTGCCATTGCCTTTAAGCACATGGATATTGAAAAAACCTCACCAAGTAATTATGATGAAACGAGATTTGTGACTAATTTTGCTTCGGTTGAGGATGCTAAACGATTTTACACAGCAATAGCTCAGGATGCGGCATATGCACAATTTGCCCCTGATCGCTCGAGAGATTATCATGGTCATCAACTTGATCCCATCGCTAACTATGCAAATGGCTATCGTGAACAAAGAGGATCACTGGAGGCGGTAGTTGATACTGCTAGTCGAAATCCTGATGGAACATATACTTATACTGGGACAAATGGTAAGCAATATACAATTCCAGAATCTTCATATCAACTTTTTAGTCAGCAATTAAGTCAAATGCCTTATGCTAAAACAGTTTGGGAAAATGCATAATATAAAGAAAGGAAGTCATGTTTGACAAAGCAAAACAACTCTGGGAATTGCAGAAAAAAGCCAAAGCAATTCAAAAAGAATTAAAGGAAACTGAAGTGGAAGCCAAAGCGGCCAATGGTTTAATTACCGTGGTTATTAACGGCGAACAACACATTCAATCCTTGCAAATTGATGAATCGTTATTGAAACCAGAAAATAAGCGTGATTTAGAGAAAGCAATTCAACAAGCAGTAGCCGAAGCATTATCTCGGGCCCAGGCCATTGCGGCAGAAAAGATGAAAGCTATTGCCGGAGATTTAAATATCCCAGGAATGTAATTATGAAATTAATCATTGGTTTAGGTAATCCTGGCGAACAATATGCTAAAACCCGGCACAATGTTGGGTTCATGGTAGTAGATAAAATCGCAGCTCTTAAGGAAGCTACTTTTCGGCTAGAAAATCAGAATAAATCTGAAAATGCCGATTTCGGCGATATAGACAACCGCGTTAAACTGGTCAAACCACAAACTTTTATGAATAACTCGGGTCAAGCCGCCAGTTTACTTAAAAACTACTATAAATTGGATACTGAAGATATTTGGGTTGTCAACGATGATGTGGATTTAGAATTCGGCAAAGTCCGCGTCAGTCTTGGCGGCTCATCAGCGGGACACAAGGGAATTCAATCAATTATTGATTCCATTGGTACTGATCAATTTTGGCGGATCCGCGTGGGAGTAGGGAAGTCTGATCAAATCCCGACTGAGGATTGGGTTTTGATGAATTTCGAAAAATCCGAAATCTTACAAAAAATTATTGACACGACAGCCGATTATATGATAGAATCATTGAATAAAGGTATAGAAAATACCAGTTTTAATATTAATTAGATTTTTGTGGGAGCCGGAAGGCGTTTGCACCACGAGGAGAAAAAATGGCAAAAGACAGTTTAGATGCACTATTGGAACAAGCAGAAGAAACCTTGGAAAAGGGCGGGGATTTAAGCGAGATTGATTCCGACCATCATGGCAAGGTCAAAGAAGTTCACAAAAAAGAGTCTATTGAAGACAGAATTAAGCACGCCAAGATCGCTGAAGATCAAAAAGACAATGATGAATCTCAGGAAGAAACGACAGATTCTGAAACTAAAGATAAAGCTGAAACAAAGGTAGAAAAGAAGAAAAAAACCAAAAAGGGCAAAGCCAAAGTTCGTTCTAAAAAATACCAAGAAGTCTTGGCGCTGATTGATCGCAATAAGAAATACGAGCTTGAAGAAGCCTTGGAATTGGTTAAGAAAACTAGTTTAACCAAGTTTGACGGTAATGTTGAATTGCACGTTCGCGTTTTGGGCAAATCCGGCAAAGCCGAAGCTCTTCGCGGCATGGTGCAATATCCATTTGCCACTGGTAAAACTACTACCGTAGTTATTTTAGACGATAAAACCATTGAAGAAATTGCTAAGACTGGTAAAGCAGATGCTGATATTTACATTACGACTCCAGCCGATATGCCTAAAGTGGCCAAGCTAGCTAAGATTTTGGGACCAAAAGGTAAAATGCCTAATCCAAAATCTGGCACTATCACTGAAGACACAGCCAAAGCCAAAAAAGACTTAGAAGGCGGCTCGACTGAATACCGCGCTGACAACACTGGTAATATCCACCAAACTATTGGTAAAGTCTCCGGGAAGATTGAAGCCTTGAAGTCAAATTACGACGCATTTATGAGTTTGCTGCCTAAAGAAAAGATTGTATCAATTACGCTTTGTGCCACCATGGGACCAGGACTAAGAATCCAAAAATAGTATTTAGTATTTAGAATTAAGTATTTAGTATACCAAAGACCGCCAGAATCAATTAAGGGCGGTTTTTGGTATCTTGAAAAATACTTTATTTTGTGCTAAATTAGATACATTCGCACCAGGGAGGATATTTACGATGGATGTATACACCATCGAGGGACTGTTTCATGACTCTTACTGTTTTGTCATGAAGCCGGAGTATATTTACGTTTATGAGAAAGTAATGACTGAAACTTTTAAGGCCTATGATCTCAAC
>Ga0247841_10007408_pt1 | contig 16337 bp, 15 predicted proteins | sample LaCruzMarch2015__2_FD_192410 | JGI IMG/M metagenome (GOLD analysis project Ga0247841, IMG submission 192410) | Freshwater microbial communities from meromictic Lake La Cruz, Castile-La Mancha, Spain - LaCruzMarch2015_18m | ecosystem: Environmental > Aquatic > Freshwater > Lake | place: Spain... | reverse complement strand
TTTCTCCTAAAAAATATCTTTATGCTGGGAGACTTGTGCCCTTGCGGGTATTTCCGCACCGATTACGGTGCTCCCTAGATTCTCACCGTCGGTTCGAATCTGTAAAAAATATTTGCTGAGTTATGTGTCCCAAGTTATAACCTATTATGAATCATCCCGAGATTCATTTCCATACATATTTGCTCAAATATAATCACCCTTCTTTATGTATCCACGACTGATTGCACCTCGTATTTTTGTAATGCCAACTTGTAAATCAGAGTGGCAATTTCGTGTTTTTTTACCCGAGCCACATGGGCATGGCTTATGGTTTCTACATCTTGAATTTAATAATTCGAGAATTTTGTCTTTATCTGCATACAAAAATAGTGTGTAATAAGTTACTTTTGAATCTTGATCTGTATATTTTTCTAGTCTTCCTAGCCACTCCAGTAGTCCCACATATCCGTGACTAAGTTCTCCCCATAGCCATTCTTGTTTTTGAGCATAATGTGATTGGGCAAAAAAATATGGAACTAAATAATCCTCAACGAATTCTTTAATCTTAAATCCACTACGAAATTTATTTATTAAATCCATCGGAGAGGCTAAACATAAAGAGGCATTTGCCGGAAACTGGTGTAAATCATGAAGATTCTTACCAAGTCTGCTTGCTACTGATGCTAATCTGCCTCCGACTTCATAGGTTGTCGGATAAGACCACTTTTCATCCCAGATTATTTTAATTTTGTATGAATCGCATATATAGAGGTAATCCGGTTCGTTGACTTTCTTGATCAAGTCATCTGTCGGGTTTATATAGTATTTATTGTTAACACGTAACATTTGGAACGATAAATTGCCTTCGAATGTCGAGGAATCAATCTGTCGAAGTCCAGGGTAGTTTTGTTCTATCCATTTGATATCTTCGTTGCACCACATATTCCTTTAGTATGACCATGGTTGAGGAGGAGTAACTGTTCGTATTGCCGGTACGAAGTTAAAATTAGCCTGTTTACCAATTGATAACATGTCCACTATTCTATCCGTTAATTCTTTTTCATTTTTCGATGATGGTAATAATCGGGCGATGGTATATGCTTTAGATTGTAATGTCACAATTAATTGCTTCTGCTCGGGCGTTAATCCAGTAACATAGTCGTCAATTTTTCTACTCGAATCTGCGCGATCTGGGAAATGTGGGTTACTCAAACATGTCGGAATTTCTCCAAGTGAATATATAATTGCATCCAAAGTTATCCCACCACTATTTTTGACAAAATAATCATAGACTATCAATTCAAGGTGAAAGGATTTTAAACAAAATTGATCCTGATACTGCATTTTACAGTTATGTCTCCATGTTTTAATAATTTTAGCCGTGTGCCGGAAATCATTATTTACGGAATTTAACTCGCTGGTTGCTTGAATATATCCTCGAGGATCAGATTTTACCCATATAATCGGTTTTTCCGATTCGATAGCATATCTATGTGTCCGATTATGTTTATTCAAACGGATAATTTCAGGGATTAAATACAATGGCTGGTTATATTCGTTTAGCTCATTCGATAATATTATTGCGGGAACTATATCTATACTAAAATCCTCCGGCGAATCCGCAAACTCGATTGTCACAGAGTGTGTTTGGTGATAGATACGTTTTATTCTCGAAATCAAAGATTTGCTGTACCCTACCTGTAATTCTGTGGCTATAGAATCTATTAATTTTGATGGATTTTGCTGAATAGCTATGTCAGAAACGGTATAGATAACATCAAGATCATGCACAGGATTGATAGCAGTAAATCGAGCGTATGAGCCAGATTGAAAACAATTTCCCTTCAAAAAACCACAAAGTTCCTGATACTTTACAGATATATAATCTCGTTGCTTTTGTTTTGGTGACAGGTTATCCGATGCATGCTTATCGATTATTTGGTTAATTTCATCAGTATTCATATGTTTTTCTCCGGATATGTTCCCATCATGCTAAAAACGTCAGATATTAGACGCAAAGGTGTATTACACATCGAATGAAGTGAATAGCTCTGTAAGAGTGTCATATCATCTTGAGTTATACGTGAAGGTCCGGCATACACTATCACTGGTATTTCTCTTTGTTTGGCTGCATTGAAGGCAGATTTAAATTTATCCGAGTTTGGGGAATACCCTATGATAACCAATCTACTTCCATTCAATAGGTCAACAGATCTTCCGTCGGATTGGGGTGTGCCTACATTAAAAAAACCTACACGATCCAACAATCTGACCTCATGCTCCATCGGCATTTCATCTGTTGAAATAATACTGATTGGGCGTTGAATATTTGCAAAGAGTCTTCGTTCTTTTTTTAGAAAAAAGTTAACACCGATCATACCACCAATAATTCCGCCTATAATTGGCCAAATAAATTGAATAACGGTTATTATGTCTATCACCATAGCACCCTCCTATACAATAAAGCCCTTTCATCAGAAAGGGCAGTTTCAATGATGTCGGCATTATTTCATATCAATGTATTCCTGTCAAGTGATAAAGAGTTATTGACTACACCTTGACAATCGATGTTATTTGTGGCAAAATATACCCTATAATAATATGCATGTAATTCAACAAAAAATTTTTGATCTTGCCTCGACTAAAAACCTTGCAGATTTAACACTTCGAGAGATAGGCGAATTAGTCGGAGAACCACATCCGCAAAAAATCAAACACCATATCAATCAGTTAATGAAAAATGGGATGTTAAAACAGAATGCCGACAAGTCAGTGCTCACAGCAGTAAATACAACAGACAAAAACAATCTATTTTATTTACTACCCATATTAGGATCCGCCAACTGTGGACAGGCCACACTACTAGCAGATGAAAGACCAGAAGGTTTTCTGCAAGTATCAAAGAATGTGATTCCGTATTATCAACCAAACAGGTATTTTATCCTCAAAGCCAATGGCAACTCAATGAATAAATCAACTATTCAAGGTAAATCAATCGACGATGGGGATTATGTAGTCATTGATAGAAGTCCAAATGATAATTATCAAAATAAGTATGTACTCTCAATAATCAATGGAATGGCGAATATAAAGAAATTTATTTTAGATCAAACCAATAATCAAATTGTGTTAGTTTCCCAATCGTCCCAAGATTATCCACCAATTTATATTCATAACGATGATTTTCAGAGTTATTTAATTAATGGTGAAGTAGTCGACGTGATTAAAAAACCTCAGTTGTAACTGTTAAATGATTTTTGCATGAGTGAATTAAATAAAAGACTAACATCCGCTTGACCAAGTCTGAATTTGCGTTGAATATTTTTCGTAACGACCTTCATAGAAACAAATTTGTTTTGAAAAGCCAATGAAACTAAGGGCACAGGCAAGGCCTTTAATTGTGTCATATTAATTGTCGCAAGGTTTGTAGTTTTTTTAGACATTCTTAAAAAATATTTCTTAGCGAACGGTGTTTTTAGATACATTTCAAAAAATTCAGGATTAATTATTTTTTGATCAAATCTTACACGAAAAATATGGTTCTGATGAATACATCTATCTATCTCCCCATGCCATATTGCACCTCTGCCTAACTTATCAAAATCGCCCCCCTCGGTCATAAGAATATCTCCTGGTCTTAGAAGAAAATTATTAATATTTTCTATCGTGGTTTTAATTTGTTTAATTTCATTTAAATTTAAATGCCCATCTTGTACATTTGCAACACGTAGATATGGAATCTCTTCAGTAAATTTATCAAAATAGTGTTGCCCTTTTGTAACTCCGGAGGCAATCTCTGATATCTCCCCTAGGGGGAGAAAGCTATTATGGCTGATGTTAGTTTCGAAATCTCCAAACATTTCATAAAATTTTGAACGAAGATAATCATCGAACAACTCAATCTGAATAGTTTTATTTTGAATAATTAAATTTAATTTAGTTAATTTGTTGACTAACTCTTGTTGTTCAGATTTATCCAAATAAGGAACCTGAATTGACAATAAATTTTGTTTACTAACGTGGGGTATTGTTGCACCTGTGGTTCTGTCTCTTATAAACTGAAATTTACTTTTTAAAAAGAAACCTAAATATGAAGTTAATAAATCATTATTATTGAGTCTTAATCTAGCTAAAGTACTTCCTATAAAACCTTCTAATCCATATCCAATCGTCCCAGCGTTCGCGCCATCCCAAGCAATTATTAAATCGTCTTTATTAACCTCTGTTCCAATATCGTCTGTATATTTTAAATTGTTATCATTTCTTAAATCGTCAATTTGAATATATCTTCGTGTTGAAGTTGTTTGCTTCGAATATACATGATTATGTTTCTTTCCTTTGTTTATTTTTACAAGATCGTTTAAAGAAATATATTTCATAACTCATTATTAATAGTTTTTAAATCATTCAGAATATCTTTTTCTATGGAATTGATTCGTTTTAAAATAATTTCTGAACTTTCGTATTCGACTATGGTAGTTTTAATTTCTTTATATCGATTAATACTTAAATCGTAATCGTTATTTCCAATATCACATTTTCTAATAAAGAACGCATTTTCTTTCTTATCAAGATCAATCTTTGAATCTCTTATTTTCCATTTATGAATAATATCCGGTATATCATTTTTACTAATAATCTCCCTTTTATCATCTAGGCTGTAACCGTCATTTTTCATGTCATAAAACCATACATTTTCTGTATTTCCACCTTTTACAAAAATTAATACAGCTGTACTCACACCCGCATAAGGTTTAAATACACCTGCGGGCATAGAAATAATGCCCTGAAGTTCACATTTTTCTACAAGCATTTTTCTTAAATTCTGATGTGCATTACTCGATCCAAATAAAACTCCATCCGGGACAATTACTCCTGCTCGTCCACCCAATCGGAGCATATTAATGATTCGATTAACAAAAAGAAGTTCTGTTTTTGTAGTATCTATACTTAAATTTTCATTAATATCACCTTTATCAATACTTCCTTTAAATGGTGGATTGGCTAATACCACATCATATCGGTCATCTTCGTTGAATTTCTTAGATAAAGTGTCTGTGTAATCAATATTCGGTTGATCGATACCATGAAGCATAAGGTTCATGAGTGCGATACGTACCATCGTGGAATCAAAATCGTAACCGTAAAATGTATGTTCCTTTAATACTTGCCATTGTCTTGGATCTGTCAGCTTATCTGCCCGCGTACCGCGTTTCAAACCATTCGTATCAATTTGACAGTATTCTTCGCTTGTATGTTGTGTAAGGATGTGTTGATACGCACCTAATAAAAATCCGCCTGTACCACACGCAGGATCACAAATTTCATCGCCGAGTTTTGGATTGACTAATGAACAAATCATCTGGATGATATGTCGAGGAGTTCTAAATTGACCGTTCTTTCCGGCAGACGCTATTTCTGATAGCAGATATTCATAAATATCACCTTGAGTGTCTTGGAATGTTTGTCCTTCCTGTTGCTCTTTCTCGATATGATCATAAATACTATCAATTATGTTTACCGCTTCTACTAATAGCGAAGGTTTCGGTATTAAAAATACCGCATCTTTCATGTGTTTGGTAAATGGCTGACTACCATTTAGATTTTTAATGAACGGAAACACCCTCTCTTGAACGTGTTTCAACATTTCGTCGCCTTTTAGGTTACGGAAATAACTCCAACGATTTTCTTGATTACTCTTACCATTCTCATCTTTACCTTCAAATACTGATTTGAATTCTTTTTTTAGAAATTCTGCATCAGCTTTATTCTTTAAATCTGCTTCATCCAATCGTTTCATGAAGATTAGATATGAAATCTGTTCTATCGCTGTTAGTGGATTAGCTATGCCACCAGACCAAAATTTATCCCAAAGCTTGCTAATATCACTTTTAATTTCAGAACTTAACATAGATTATCCTCCAATTTGTGCAAATTGCCTTGCAAATGAATATATTTCTTCTATCTCATTAGTTTTAAATAATCCAAGTGCTCCGCGAGGATGTATTTGAGTAAATGGTGGATTGAGAAGATTTTCCTTCTCAATTGTTCGCGTCTGCAATACGTATGTTTTAAGAGTTTGAATAAATTGTATTTGTTTATGGTTGTACATATTGTTGTGTTCGATTATAAACTGATCGAACCGTTTCGTAACATCCTCAGTCCATGTAGATAATTTTTCCAACCCCAATATACCTTTGATTAACTCGATAAATTTTACGGTTTGGTTGTCATACAGCTTTTGAAGAATTTGTTCTGTCACATATGGTTCCCTGTCTTTTAATAACTGCGCTAATTCCTCTATTTCAGAACCTGTAAGATCAAGTCCTGCTTTGAGTTTTTTAAGTAGCGGATTACTATCTTCAAGTTCACGGATAAGCTGTTCAATTTTTTCTTTATATGCAGATGTTGTTATTCGTTCGTGTTTTGGACCAAATTCAATCCATTCTTTTTTCACCGTAATATCTTGAAGTTGAAGCGACTCCATCGGTTTCTTAAATGTCACTCTAAATCGCATTATTGATGAAAGTTTATTTGATAAACCCATAACTGATTCTTCAGTCAAAGTAGCCCAATAATGATTGGATAAAACTTCCTCAATCAAATCCTTATGGACTGCAACAGTATTTATAGTTAATGGTAATTCAGATAATTGAGCTGTAATATTCTCATGGAGCATATCAATTGATTCCTGATCAGCCCTAAGTAGTGCTGTGGTCAAATCTAACGAATCAATTTGGAATCGGACAGCTTTAAAGTCCAAGCCTGATTGAGCCCTCATAATTGGAGCAATGGTTGTGCGTAGGTATTCTAATTTATCATCTGATAATAAACTCCAAAATGAATCATCTTTTACATTTTCGATATTTGTTCTATTTTCTAATACAACCACATTATTATCTGGCAGGGCATTAATATCATCTCTCAATGTATTTATTGTCGATTCAACTATTGGCTGATTTTGAATTTGACGTGCAACTTGAAGCTTTTTTAGTTTAGATTGGAATAATCGTACTGTGATCGGTGTCTGAGCTCCGGGTTCTTTACCTTTTGGCGACATCTGGAAGTATTCAAAATTGCTCCAACTATCAATAATGAGGAATTTATCTTTTTGCGTACACCATGGTTTTCTTTTTTGGATATCATCATCAAGTACACGAGTTCCACGACCAATCATCTGCCAGAATTTAGTGAATGAGTATACAGGCTTTGCAAATATGAGGTTAACTATTTCTCGCACATCAATTCCTGTATCCAGCATATCAACACTAATAGCTATTCGAGGGAATTCTTGATTTTTGAATTGATCAAATAATCCACCTTTTCCATATACTCGAGGATCTTGAGACACGATAACTGAGGATAGCTTGCCTTTATATTCTGGATACAGGGTATCAAGCATTTCTTGTAATCTATGAGCGTGAGCAATAGAAACGGCGAATATAATACTTTTCCCAGGTAATATTCCGTTTTGATCTTTAATACATTCTTCCATGAACTCTCGAACAATCAAGTAGTTAGTACCGGAATTGGTTACTTTCTTTTCGAGTTCTGTGCCTTCGAAATTAATATCTTCAAGGTCTTTGCCTTCCAAGATTAATTTATCCTGTACTGGTTGTGGAAGTTCTACTGATTTAATACCTTCTATTTGGAATTTAGAGCGAACATTTAGCACTTCAAAGTCACATAAATACGGGGGATTATGATTTACTGCTTCTTCGTACGTGTAGGCAAATGTAGGTATTCCACTTTGACAATCAAATAACTCAAAAGTATCATGATCAACTCTATCAGTTGGAGTAGCAGTTAAACCAATTCTAAACGCGTCAAAATATGTTAATACATTTTTGTAAATGTTATAAATTGATCGATGACTTTCATCTGCTACTATTACGTCAAAAAAGAATGGCGACACGTATGGTTCTTTCTTTTCGATAATATTTAATATAGTCGGATACGTAGCCACATATATCCGCCTGTCAGAAGTAAATTCATATTCATCTTTTTGTGGCCATGTTGGTGAATCAGGTAAATAGTCTTTGAATGCATCGAGTGCCTGATCTCGTAAGGCAATACGATCTACTAAAAATAATATTCTTTGTGCCCATCGTGCACGCATAAGCGCATCCATGAGTGCAACACACGTACGTGTTTTTCCTGTCCCTGTTGCCATAACTAATAGAAATTTCCTTTTCTTTTCTTCTATTTGATCAAGAACTGTGCGGATTGCTTGTATTTGAAAGTCACGTTGAACAATATGAGTATCTATCATCTCAATTGATAGTGGTTTCTTTTCAGTAGTAATAAATCTAAGTTGCTCGAGTTCCTTTTGTGTTGGAAATCCGTATACTTTTCGTGGCGGATAGTTATCCATGTCCCAGAAGAAAGTTTCATATCCGTTGGTATAAAAAACAAACGGAAGTTTACCACCATGAATTTTCTGTACATTCTCAGCGTATTGTTTAGCCTGTTCTTTTCCTATTCGAGCATCTTTTGAAGTTCTTTTTGCTTCTACAACTGCCAGTGGTTTTTGATCTTTTCCGAGCAGTAGATAATCAACAAATTGATGATCGGTATATGGATCGTCTGGATTCGGCTTAGAGTCACCAAGATATAGATCAAATTCTAAAGATACCTGAGAAGGATTATTTATATCCCAACCTGAACGTCGAAGATTAACATCAATTATTTCTTTTCTAGTCTGTGCTTCATTTTTATCCATAAATTCAAAGCGGATTTTAATATTGTCTCTAAATCATATTATAGAAGAAAATGCTGATATTAGCATCCATCTATGCGATGAGATACCTGTATTCGAGCTAAATACAGTGTTATAATTACCTCATAACTCAGCCTGGAAGCTGTACCGCGTGTAAACGCGGGACTCTGCGTTGGATTCAGTAAGGGGCAACCCAAACGAATCCAACGCTTCCAGGCTGAGGACAACGCGGGTTGTCCCTTTTTGATTTGTATAAGTTTGACACCTCGCTTAAGGAGGATTTATGGATCAATCTAATCAGCCGGAGCAAACTAAGCCAAAAACTAGTTTGTTGAAGTTATTTCTTCTTGTTATATTCTTTCCGTTTACGCTCAGTTATCTCATCTGGAAACAAAATAAATTACCTGTATTTGCGCGAATACTAGGAATTATCGTGTTATGGAGTGTGTTCATAGGTATCGGATCGTCAAATTCAAATAAAACTGATCAGAAACAAACAATGCAAGTTCCTGTAACAACTAATCAAACTGTAACACCGTCAAATACACCGGAACCAACCAAAGAACTAACGTTCAAGGATAAGTTATTGGCATTAGCTCAAAAAACTACAACAAAAGAAGCTACTGTCGAATATGACGAGAAGGAAAAGTTAGCCACGGTTACTATTCCAAAGTCAGTAACCTATTGGGATGACACCGCTATAGTAAAGAGTTCATGGGCATATTTCGTGAAGTTTGGACTGGAAGCATTTAAATTACCGGAAGTAAATGAAATCGGCATCCAAATACGGATGGATTTTGTCGATTCCTACGGTAAAACTTCTGAGGGTAATGGTGTAACAATATTTATGAAGAAAGCCAACTTCGAGAAGTTTACTTGGGAGAATCTACGGTTTAAGGATATTACCCAACAGTTAACGGATAATGGAGACTATTTTGTTCATGGAGCTTTGTGGAAGAAAGTTAAGCAACAAGATTTGAAGTTGAGCTATTAATAATAGTTTGAGTTGAAATGCTGTCATAGCTGTCATCCTGTCATACGAACGTATATTTTATTCTACGTTTCGGTGTGAAGCGATTGTCATTTCCCCCCTTACCCCCCTGGGTATTCAAACTGTGAATCGTTTGTATTCAATTCTAGTTTTAGGTTGGATCTATCAACATTGGCTTTCCATACGTTTCGTATGTGTGAGCTGAAATCGTCTTTCACCATTTGTTATCATAGGTGTTCCCTCGGCGTACGAATTCTTTTAAGTTGTCATTGCCTGCCGCCTCATGCGGACTATCAAATTAGTTTTTGATAATTTAATTTTAATCCATTAAAAAAGTGGGGTTATAAAAAAACTCATTTTCGTTTGATACCCAATTCACCATCTGAATTCAAATTGCCGATATCTGAATTCGATACCATTTTCAGGTCAACGAGGCCTATCCATCATGATAAATTTTTCGTTGGCCATATAATCTATTATCTTTAGATACGAAAGACCCTGAGCGTCATCTCGTAAACCCGAGCGAATGTCTGAGTTTCTATCAACAGGTGGTTAATTGGCGCATAAATGCAAGATTACTCGGGAGAATATTTATACCAATGCCTTACTCAAGGCGTTTGGTCCATGAAAAAAATAGGATTGGGGTGGTTGTAGACATCGGGTACAAAAGGTATCCATAGAAGTTTAAAGCGTCATGACAGGCTGTATACAAAATGTGTACAGCTCTATTTATCATACGGTTCCATGATATTACTTTGTTGCATGTCCAAGTTGCAGTACTATTAAGGATAGTATGATGGATAATTTTTTCTTACGGAAGGCAAAGATAGTTAGCTATATCGAAGAAGAGTACGAATTACTACCTGATGATGCTGTGGTTGTAGTTATTCACTCGAATAATGAATATGTAAAAGATATTCCCCGCGAATCCATCAATCGTATTCTTAATATTATGGTAGATAGGGATAACTCTATTACTATAACGGGGTGTAGAAAAACGATAGATCCAACCACATCAGAAGAGTTTGACACATACACAATAGATGTTATAAAAGACGGCTTTAGTTCCTATGCTAGTGCCATACGAAATAATGCAGAAGCAAATGATGAAATCGCACTACGATTGGAAAAGGGTGAAAACGATGAAATATTCCTTTCCGGACCGGAGTTAAGAGAAAGAAAGTTCAATATATTTGATACTGATAGGCCAAAACAAGTAAAGGACATATTTATTGGTCTATTACGGCACATAAACACTATTGAAAATAGTAATCCGATTAAAAAGGAAACATACAAACTACAAACTATACTTGCACCATTATTTGGGAGTATCGACAAAGATCTTATTACCCAATATGAAGAGTTATATTTGCCAGAACAAATTCAAAAACATACAAAAAGATTTTTTCAAAAAATTTATCGATATTTTATTACAAAAAATAAAGATGGAACTATAATATTCCGCCCTGCAATTACCTATAAAAATTTGAAAATTATTAAGGAAGAAATTGGAGAAGACCAATATATCCTGTTGTTTACGAAAGTGCTTCAAGAGTCATTTTCTCCTGATAGTTTGACTTCATAATAATCTTCGTTAGTTAGTGACTTAGCAAATTTATCCTCGTTAAGCGTACGCCGTTATCCTCGTTTTCCGTTTATCGGTTTTATACCCCTTTTGAGCCGTATCATAGGCTAAGTATTAAAACATTAAGGAGGTATTTATGAAACAAAAGTGTTTTTAGGGTTTGTAAGTTTATATAAAATGTTTATTTTTTTTGGAGGTTATATGTATAAAAAAAGTGATGATAAAAAAATGTATCTAATTAAAGAATTATATTCAGGATTTAAGGATGGATGGCATGAGATGGTATGTGGAACTAAGCATTATCACAGCATGCGTAGTATTGATGGTCATAAAATAGAAATTTATTATTTTAGATTTTATGAACCAAGTACAAAACATTGTATTGACTTAACAGTCCATTACAGAGCAACAGACTATAAGAAAATAACAGCTTTAAAAGAAATATATGATTCCTGGTTTAATGATGGTATTAAAGAAATATCCTTGGATAGTTTTTTGAATAAGAAATGTAAAATGTTAACCAAGAAAAATACTAAAACAGGAGATGCTGAACTTCTTAAATTTGCCCCATTAAATTGAGCTTCTTGAAGTTGCCCGGACCTGCTTCGGTCCGGGCGAAAACCCGAAGGAATACTATGGATACAAAATCACCAACAGCAGAAGAACTATTGAATTGTAAAGTGAATGTCTATCAGGATAAATATTTGATATCTGATGGTATATATGAGGCTAAATTGATAGGGATCAAAATTGAAATTAATAAGGATAGTGTTCAGGTTCGTTTTCAATATCTTCTTAAGGATAAAAAATATCAAAATTACCCAGTGCATTCTTTTGATACTTTTTACCTAAAAGACTCTGAGACAAAGGACGTTGATTTATCGGATATCGACCCGATGATTATATATCCTCATCCTTCAAAGTCTTTTCCTAATCTAAAACCTACCGATCAGGACCGGCTATTAAATTTAATCATGAAGATTAACTCCGATTGTGCCGTTAAGGTAGCGAATTACGCATTGATCCAATCAAGTGTTTATCCGACGGCATTTTTTTAATTGATGTTGAATATGAAAACAAATACTTCTTCTCACTCTAATCAAACACAAGCCGAAAGACTTGTATCGTTTGTGACTTCTAACGGTTACGACTTATTCCATGACCAGCTTGGTGATGGGTACATATCCGAAGCAGAACGACCACTTATCGCGTGGCGTCTTCGTGGTTCAGAAGCAAGTAGTCTATTGATGAAAATAGCATGGAATACGTTTGGGAAAGCCCTACGGCCTGATTCGCTTAAGAGTGCAATTTTAGTTCTCGATGGTATAGCTAAATACAATAATCCTAAAAAAGAAATATATACCCGAATAGCAAAAATAGGATCAACGATTTATTACGATATAGGTGATGATAAACATGTCATTAAAATTGATGAATCCGGATGGGTTTTACAAAATGGTGCTCCGGTCTACTTCAGAAGATACGCACATCAAGTCGTACAGACACTTCCTGAACGTGGTGGTGACATACGGAATATCAAACAATATGTTCACATTGATGGAATTACAAATGAAATACTACTTACTACCTATCTCACGACATGCTTCATTAGTGATATCGATAGACCATTATTACTTCTATATGGTCCAGCCGGTGCCGGAAAAAGCTCTACGTTGGAGTTCGTTCGTTCACTTATCGATCCAAGTAGAACTCCATTGCTTCAACCTCCAAAAGATATTAATGAAATGGTTCAACAGGCAAACAAGAACTATGCATTTTTTCTGGACAATGTTTCTTCTATAAAACAGGATATATCGGATGCTTTATGTCGTTTTGTCACTGGTAACGCGTTTTCAAAACGGGCTTTATATACGGACGATGATGATATTCTCTATGAATTTAAGCGGGTAACGGGATTTACAAGTGTTGCTCAGATTGCCTCCAATGCTGATTTGTTGGACCGTAGTTTGATTATTCAGCTCGAATTACTTGATGAAGAAAAGCGAATTTCAAAGGAAAAAATTAATTCCGATTTTGCCATAGAGAAACCTTACTTGTTTGGAAGTTTATTGGATTCGGTTTCTAATTCACTTAGAACCGTTAATCAGTTTAGGATAGACAAGCTTCCACGAATGGCCGATTACTATAGATACGCTGTTGCTTCTTCTGAATATCTCGGATATGGAACGGAAAGATTTGTCGAGGCATATTTATCAAACACACAGGTTCAAAAGCAGGAAACAATCGAAACTTCCTCAGCTATCCAAGCAATTCTTATCTTTATGAAAGATAAAGAATATTGGACTGATACACCAACAGGTCTATATTGGCGACTTAAACATATCGCTGAAAAATTTGAAATATTAACCGGATTTCCAAAGGGTGTTACCGGATTATGGAGAAAAATTCAGGAAACCAAAGCGACGCTCTTATCTATCGGAATAAATATCACAAAAAATCGTACTTCAAAATCCAGATCAATCACCATTGAAAAGACTTCAAAATTCAATAAGACCATATCAGAAAGTGTTCCAGATATTAATGAAATTGATGAACGACCTGTATTTACCAATGACGTTGGTGGGAAAAACGACGCGGTTATCAGTTATGTGGGTGAAAGAGATGAAGATAACAACATCGTTATTACTAAACACACTTCTTATAAATAATTATGAGATTGCCTAAAAAAGCACTAGTTGAATATAAGGAACTTATTATAAAACACTTCAACCTTGAGATGTCTGATAATGAAGTTTTACATAATTCTTCACTTTTGATGGCTTTATTTGAGCGAATATATCAACCGATGTTAAAAACTAAGTTTTTAGAGTTAAATTTACCCTCCACAAATTGAATATGTACAAATTTGATCGTACCATTAATAATAACCCTATAGTATGGATATACCGAGTTTGGATTATTCTAACGCTCTATATAAATGTTATATATATCTTATTCAATCGGATATCGATACGTGCCCCTCCCTAGAATTACAAGAACGCATATTGGTAGATATTGCGGAGCAAAATGAGTTAAACGCAATAGAAGTTATAGTAGAAAAACAAAATTCCCATTCTAAATTCAGACGATTGATTAAAAAACTGAAAAATGGAACTGTCGAGGTTATATTAACCTATTCATTTTCACAATTACCTTCATTTGATGAATCAATGTTTGCTCAAATCCTAACCTCTGAACAATTTGGCTACCTCAATTCTTCAGAACAAAAATAATTAAAAATTTAAAGGAGAACATATGTTAGATACTGAATACCAAAAAGGAAAATATTTCATGTACCTCAGGAAAAGTACTGAGTCAGAAGAGAAACAAGTCGCTTCAATCGGAGATCAAAAATCTGATTTGGAAGAAATTATTCAAAGAGAAAAATTGCAAATAGTTCAGATATTTGAAGAATCAAAGTCTGCGCACGATCCAGGAAGACCGATTTTTAACGAAATGATGGATCGGATCAAAAATGGTGAGGCAAATGGAATTATTGCCTGGCATTTGAATAGGTTATCGAGAAATCCGGTCGATGGAGGCCTAATAATATACTTTCTTGATAAGAGATTAATAAAATTTATCCGGGTAAAGGATAGAGTTATATTGAATACGTCAACCGATAAATTTATGGTAAGTATTGAACTCGGAATATCTAAAAAATATTCTGATGACTTGAGCGACGTCGTTAAACGAGCCAACAGAGTAAAATTCAATGATAGATATGAGTGGGCAGGAAGACCGAAGCCCGGATATTTAAATAGTTTTGATCCTGTGACAAAACTGAGACCCACGGTGATTGATCCAGATAGATTTCATATCCTTAAAGATTCCATGAAGAAAATTATATATGATAACTATACGACCTTGGAGGCACTTCATTGGCTTAATGACGATATGAAGTATAAAACGAGAATGACAACTAGTGATGGTGGGAAACCACTTCAAAAATCCGCGTTTTATCGAATACTTAAAGACACATATTACTACGGCTTAATCACTAGAAATGAAGATGGTGAGAAAAAAGAAATAATGGGCAGACATTTACCTATGATTACCAAAGAAGAATATGATGCCCTTCAAGAACGTCTTAAAAGAAAAGATAAACCAAAGATCATTAAACATGAATTCGCGTACAGAGGAATCATGAGATGTGGTGATTGCGGAGCAAGTATTATCGCTCAGGAAAAATATCAAATCATATGTCCTGTGTGTAAATTAAAGTTCCATCGCGGTAAGAAAACGGTGTATTGCCCCAAATGTAAAACAAATATTAGTGAAATGACTAACCCAAAAATTCTTCACTATGTGTATTACGGATGTTCGAAGCGTAAGAATCCTAAATGCCCTGAAAAACATATACAGATTTCAAATTTAGAGCAACAAATTGAAGAGATGTTGGCTAAATATGAAATACCAGAAGATTTTTGTAAATGGGCGTTAAGATACCTTAAAGTTTGGACGAAGGACAAGACGGATAATCAAAAGGTTATTCGTGAGAACCTACATAAACGTCATTTTGAACTGCAACAAAGACTTGATAATTTGGTTTTGGCATATACTTCTCCTGAAAATAAGAACCACGATATTATGCCCAAAGAACAATTTGAGCGGATAAAGTTACCATTAACTGATGAAAGAGATACCCTTCTAGGTCAACTAGAGAGCTCAGACAGATATCAGGATGAAGTAATTGAGCTTACCGAAAAAACGTTCAATTTCAGTTGTTATGCCCGGTACTGGTTTGCAACAGGTGACCTTCGAACAAAAACTCAAATTTTGGCTACACTTGGTAATAACCTAATCATTCGTGATAAAAAGTTATTACTCGAGCCATCCACACCGTTCGTAATACTTGAAAGGTCTAAAAAAGATGTGGCTGAAATAACAAAATGTTATAACCTAGACAAAGAGATTATTCCGACAATCCAAACCAATCTTCCAGACGCTCTAAAGTACAAGATGCTGGGAGACTTGGATTCGAACCAAGATACCATCCTCCAGAGGGATGTGTACTACCATTGTACGATCTCCCAAAATATATAAGTACCACTTTATTCTGG
>Ga0247841_10007407_pt1 | contig 16337 bp, 12 predicted proteins | sample LaCruzMarch2015__2_FD_192410 | JGI IMG/M metagenome (GOLD analysis project Ga0247841, IMG submission 192410) | Freshwater microbial communities from meromictic Lake La Cruz, Castile-La Mancha, Spain - LaCruzMarch2015_18m | ecosystem: Environmental > Aquatic > Freshwater > Lake | place: Spain... | reverse complement strand
ATCCTGTTTCGCCAGGAAGAATTGACCCTCTTTGTCGTCGCCGGCGAGCGCCGCCTCGCGGCGTCGAAACAGGTCGGCCTCCCCACGATTCCCAGCCTTTATGTCGAGGGGAAACACCGGGAAATTTCCCTGGTCGAGAATATTCTCCGGGAAAACCTGACCCCCGTGGAGGAGGCGGAAGGCATGAAACTCCTCATGACCGAGGAGGGCTACAACCAGAATCAGCTCGCCGACATGCTCGGCAAGACCCAGTCATCCGTCTCCAAGACCCTGACGATTACCAACCTTCCCGAGGATATCCTGAGCCAGGTACGTTCGAATCCGAACATCCCGAAAACGATGCTCATGGAGGCCGGCAGCGCCAAGACGGAAAAGGGCATGCGCTCCATTTTCGAGCGCTACATGGCGCAAGAGGCCAAAAAAAGCGCCGCCCCGACGCCGGCCAAACCCAGGGTTTCCACTGAGACAGCCATAATCAACCAGGCGGTCGCCCTCAACGGCAAGCTGGCAGAGCTGCAACCCGAAAGCTGGACCGAAGAAAACCGGAATGATCTGGCGGTGGCCCTCCAGGACGTCCGGCGGACGGCAGCCAGTGTCCTCCAGACCATGGGCGTAGAGGCCACAGAAGAAGGTGAGCCGCCACCGGAGAACAGCCCTTCGCGAAACCTCGCCTGAGGATAACAATTCGGTGCGCCTTGCCTGAAACGGTACGCGACAATTTGTCGGCAGCAGTCCATGACGACACAGTTTGACCACAAACAGTGACGTGCGGAATATATTCCGGAACAACGTTTTCCCGGGGGTGTCCGAAACAACATTTTTTCGAACTTTCGTCAATTAGTCAATATTATCATATGATTAACTTGTATGAATTATTCATATTTTTTTGGGGAGGGCATATTAGGCGTCATTTCTTCCTAATTTTAAGGGTTTTTTAGCTCCGAAATAATAAGAATCAAGCGATTATACCACCAGATCAACCGCTGTTTACGTACCAATTATCCTTGTAAATTGTAATCGGCACTGACAAAATGCAAAGATACAATTTATAGTATTCCTCCCCTCCAAGTGGAGGATCAAGGTGGGGATGGGGTTGACATCAAACATTTGAGATAAATTTTTCAATCGGCTGAATTGATTAAGGATCTTTTAACATTACAACGACAGAATAGGGAGGACAGAATCCCATGTCTGCAAAGGTCATCTACGAGCGTTTTCTGTGGTTTCATACCCAGGTAAAGCAGGGGAATTTCCCCAACGCAACGTCCTTAGCGGCATACTTTGAAATTGCACCCAAGACCGCCCAGCGGGACATCGAGTTCATGCGCGACCGCCTCTATGCGCCCCTTCAATATGCCCCGCCCCGGCGGGGCTACCGCTACGAAGACGACTCCTATCAGCTTCCCGGCCTCTGGCTGAAAGAAAGCGAGGTGGTGTCCCTCCTCGTGTCGGCCCGCCTCGCCGCCGCCATTCCCGACGGCGCGCTGAAGTCCTCGCTCCAGAAGTTTCTGAATCAGATCTTCAGCCTTCACACCCTCTCTACAACCCTTTCCCTGGAGCAATTGCACCGGAAGGTTTCCGTCAAAAACATCGAATACTACCGCACGGATGAGAAGGTCTATCATCAGGTTCTCGACGCCCTCCTCCACAACCGCCCGTTGCGGATCGAATATTACTCCCCCCACACCGGCGCGCAAACCCGGCGCGATATTCTGCCCCTCCATATGCTGGCCTATATGGGCACGTGGCATCTGATCGCCCACTGCAATATGCGCAACGAACTGCGGGACTTCGCCCTGTCGCGCATTCGCGGCATTGAGCCATCGGCCTGCGCCATCGCCATTGCCGACGACCACCGCTCCCTCACGGAATATCTCCGGGAGCACTTCGGCATCCTGCGCGGATCGGCCATCAACAAAGTGACCATCCGCTTCGCCCCGGCTATTGCGCCCTGGATACGAGAACAAGTGTGGCACCCGCACCAGCAAATCGCCAGCGAACCCGACGGCGCAATCACGCTGAGCTTTCCCGCCTCCGACCTGCGCGAGGTCAAGCGCGAGGTCCTGCGTTACGGCGCCCAGGCGGAAGTGATCGCCCCCCCAGCCCTCAGAAACGAAATCGCCGCCGAAATAAAAAAAATGCAAAATATTTATCTGGTAGGACACTCTATGGGGGACCAGGTGTGATAAAGTCACATCCACGCCATCGTTTCGTTGTCTTCGATGTGGAAACAACGGGCTTGTCGCCGCGATACGGCGACCGGATAATTGAAATTGGCGCCATAGTGATTGAAAACGGGACTGTCATGGAAGAATACAGCACCCTGATTGACACGAAACGGGCAATCAACCGGGAGGCCCAGCAGGTGCACGGCATTACCCGGGAAATGCTTATAGGAAAACCGAAACCGAAAGAAATAATGCCCAAATTTGAAGAATTCATCCGCAACAGCATCCTTATCGCCCACAACGCCAGATTCGACATGGCTTTTATCCGCCACGAGTTCCACCGTCAAAAGCTCCCCTTCAATTACCAATACATCTGCACCCTGGAAATGAGCCAAGAGCGGCTCCCTCATCTACCGAACCACAAGCTGGGCACCGTCTACCGGCATCTGATGGGAACTACCGGGGACATTCTAAAGCAACAACACCGCGCCCTGGCCGACGCCCGCATGGTGGCCGCCATCTGGCTGGCGATGGAGGGAAAGTGAACGCACTGCCGACATATTTCAAATATTGGGGAAAAGCGAAGAAGGACGGCACCAACTATCATCTATTGATCTACCATTGCCTGGATGTGGCAGCGGTTGGATATATGATGATAACGGGGAACGCTTATTTTCGTAATAAGCTTTTAAAACTTACAGGGCTTGATGAAGAAACCTGTCTTTCTTGGATGATTTCTTTCCTGTCCCTCCATGACGTTGGCAAATTTACGGAAAGCTTTCAAGGTTTGCGTCAGGATTTACTCCAACAACTTCAAGGAAAAGAATCCGGACTCCACTATATACGGCATGATCGACTTGGTTATCTTCTTTGGGAACAGAAACTTTGTAACAGGAAGAGTATGCAATCCTGTTTTGGCCTTCGGTTGGATGAAACAAAGTATGGCAAATGGAACAGAGCATTGCTCTGGTTTGCCAGGCCTATGATCGGACATCATGGCGAGCCGCCCAGGAAGGAAGGCCCCAACGGTATTCAATTACGACTTGAAAATTATTGTTGTGACCAGGATGTGAAGGCAGCCAATAGCTTCATGGATGACGTTGTCAATATGCTGCGGGAAGGTATGCCGTCACTGAAGCCACCTGACTATTCCAAACAACTTAAGTCTCAATGGGCGATGGCCTCTTGGTTTCTGGCAGGCTTTACCGTGCTTTGCGATTGGATTGGTTCAAACAACCAGTGGTTCCCGTATTGTGAAGTGCGGAAACCTCTCGGCGAGTACTGGAAAACCCAAGCCATTCCTCAAGCTAAACGAGCCATCAAGGAATCAGGCATCAGCATGAATTTGCAGTCTCTGAACGAAATCAGCTTCAGCAAGTTATTCCAGAATCTGCCCAAACCTACGCCCTTGCAAGCATTCGTTGCCGAATGCGCCGTCGATACGTTGCCACAGCTCTTTATCCTCGAGGATGTAACAGGTTCCGGAAAAACCGAGGCCGCTTTATTTCTTTCACGGCGACTCATGGCGAAGGGAGCGGGTAATGGAATCTTTATCGCCCTTCCGACTATGGCCACATCCAATGCCATGTACGCAAGGATGGAGACAGTCTATCGACGTTTGTTTCAGAACGATTTCAACCCGTCCCTTGTTTTGGCTCATGGAGCGCGACATTTATCAGCCACTTTTATGCAGTCGATCACAGTTCCGGAACGGCAACACCACCGAGAAACATATGGAACAGAGGATGAAACAGCTACAGCCCAGTGCAGCGCCTGGCTGGCGGATAACCGTAAAAAGGCGTTGCTGGCCGATATGGGCGTTGGGACGCTCGACCAAGCGTTATTAGCGATTTTGCCATCCCGGTTTCAATCCCTTAGGCTTTTGGGGTTATGCGGGAATATTCTCATTGTGGACGAGGTTCATGCCTATGATCCCTACATGAACCGGTTGCTGCAAACTCTTCTGACCTTTCATGCCCGTTTCGGCGGGAGCGCCATTCTCCTGTCGGCGACACTGCCCCATCATGTCCGTCAACAAATGATCACAAGTTTTGCCAAAGGTTTAGAGATAGAGCAAACGCCGCATGTCTCTTCGACTAGCTATCCCCTCGCCACGACGGTAACCCGGACGGGCACCGTTATCGAAACGCCCATTGAGGCGACTTGCCATAGGCAGACCAACATAAAAGTCCGGATTGTTTCCGAGCAAGGTGAGATTGAACGATTGATTTTAAAGGCTGCCCAGGAAGGGAAATGCGTTTGCTGGATACGAAACACCGTGCATGATGTTCTCCAGGGTTACAACAGCCTTAAAGATCGTGTCGCAACGGAAAACTTGTTCCTCTTTCATGCCCGCTTCGCCATGGGTGATCGTTTGGATATAGAAAAGTATGTATGCTCAGCCTTCGGCAAGGAAAGCGGTGAAACCGACCGAAGCGGAAAGATCCTGGTAGCCACTCAAGTCGTTGAGCAATCTCTTGATCTTGATTTTGATCTGCTCATTTCCGATCTTGCGCCTATGGACTTGCTTATCCAAAGATCTGGCCGGTTACACCGGCATCTCCGCGATGCGCGGGGTAATCCGTTGCTGAACGACATGGGGAAAGATATACGGGAACTACCATGTTTCGTCATCCATTCCCCCACCCCGTCTGACGAAGCGGACGGTGATTGGTTCAAGAAGGCTTTCCCGAAAGCCTCCTATGTCTATCCCAGTCATGGTTGCCTCTGGCTAACCGCCAGACTCTTGCAGGATAAAGGAATATTGCGGATACCCGATGACGCCCGCGAACTGATCGAGGCTGCATTTACAGAAGAAGCGGATAAAAGGATACCGCCCAGCCTGCGGCAGCGTGATTTTGAGGCGGAAGGTGAAATGATGCGAGATACCTCCCTCGCTCATATCAATATGCTCAAGATTGAAGAGGGATACGCTGCAACGGCAAACCAGTGGCGGGAAGATATGCGGACACCCACAAGACTCGGTGATACGGAAACAACCGTTCGTTTGGCCCGCTGGGACGGTATGAGGCTTACGCCGTGGTATGACGCCGCGGCGTTTCCCTGGGACATGAGCCAGGTGAACATCCGCGCAGCCAAAGTCTCCTCCGAAGTTGTTCAGAAAGATCCGAACCTGGCAAAGGCCATCGAAAATTTGAAAGCCGGATTGCCGGATAAGGGGAAATGGAGCCTGCTGGTTGCGGTCTCACCCATAGGAGATGGAACGTGGCGGGGTGAGGCGCAAGACAGAAACGGTAGATCTATAATTTTGACCTACAGCTCTGAAACCGGCCTTCAGGTTTCGCGAAAGGAGTGAAAAAGAATGCAATTTAATCTCATTGATGAAAGGTGGATACCGGTCCGTCGCCGTGACGGCAGTTCGGATAAGATTGCGCCGCATGAAGTAACAAAAGGCTTCGACTATAATCCGATCATGTCTCTTGATGCGCCCAGACCGGATTTCAACGGTGCGCTCATCCAGTTTCTCATTGGTCTGGTTCAGACAACGGCGGCTCCTGATGACGAAGATGATTGGGAGGAATTGCTTATCGCGCCTCCCTCTCCGGAGTCTTTGCTTGAACGGTTCATGACCGTTCGCGACGCCTTTAATCTTGGAGGCGACGGGCCAAGGTTCATGCAGGATTTTGAAGAAATATCTACTAAGGATAGCTCTATTGAAGGCTTGCTGATTGAATCACCCGGCGCCCATACAACAGAACTAAACATTGATCACTTTATAAAACGTAACACCGTTTCGAGGATGTGCCCCTGTTGTTGCGCTACGGCACTCTTTGGTTTTCAAACAAATTCACCTGCCGGGGGACCGGGCTATATGACTTCACTGCGAGGCGGTGGACCTCTTACAACGCTTGTCCTGGGCGACAGTAACTATGATTCTCTTTGGCAGTTTTTGTTTCTGAATGTTCTTGAAAAGAGAAAATTTGAAAATATGTGTGGCAATCCCACGCTTACCGAAAAGAAACATATGTTTCCATGGATGGGTGAAACAAGGACAGGCAGGCGCAAAAAAGGCGATCAATTTACGGGTGGATACACAACGCCAGAGGAAGTTCACCCAGCAACCATGTACTGGGCGATGCCTCGCAGGATCAGGCTGAATCTCGACAATCGGACATCAAGTATTTGTGACATATGCGGCATTCTTTCTGACAGGATTATCGATTCATATAAAGAAATCCCCGGTGGCGCCAGCTATGGGGATGCATGGCTGCATCCGTTGACGCCATATTACGAGAAAACAACTAAGGGGGAAACAAACATCCTGCCCGTCCATGCACAACCGGGCGGGATTAGCTACCGCCATTGGCTTGGCCTGGTTTTACATGATTCAAGGGATAACAAAACACCGGCACGCGTTGTTCACGAGTTCATCAACAACCGTCAAAGAAATGATTGTCCATTCCGCCTATGGGCTTTCGGCTATGATATGGATAACATGAAGGCCCGTTGCTGGTACGAATCAACCATGCCACTTCTCAATATAGATCATGTAATTCATCAAACCTTTGAGAACTGTGTGGCAGGAATGGTCAGGGCAGCATCCGAGATTGCCATGAATACAAGGAGTGCTGTGAAAAAAGCTTGGTTTAAGAGGCCAGGAGATGTCAGAGGGGACGTCAGTTTTGTGGATAATACCTTCTGGCAGGCAACGGAGCCAGTCTTCTACGATATACTTCATGACTTGAAAAGTGATCTTGGAGCTGGCGGCTTGGGAATTAAAGCTGGCATGGTATGGCACAAAGAACTTTGTAATCAAGCGTTGAAACTATTTGATTTGCGCGCATGGAATGGACCCGTTGAAGATGAAGATCCTAAACGGATAGTCGATGCACGCAAGAAGTTACAGCAGTACAACTACGGCAATAAAATCAAGGAACTCTTAGGGTTGCCGTTTGACAAGAAGTCTACGGATGAAAAGAAACCAATTGCTCGGCAGAAAAATCTTGAACGCTGATGTTCAAAGAAAGGAGATTGCATGAATTTACTCAGATTTGACAGGGAGTCCCTAGAAACCGAAGCCCTTAAGGCATGGTTGCGATGGTTGGATGAAAACCGGGGAGAGCGAGCCATTCTGCGCCGGTGTGGGACACTGACAGACGTGGTGTTTTCCCCGGCCTATCATCGACTGCGGTCAGCAGTTAGCCGCTTCGGTTTCGTTGACGATGATGGTCTCGCATTGGTGGCTGGTCTGGCGGCGAGGATTAAGGAGAATATCGGCAGCGGAAGAATTGCCGAACAGATGGCAACTGCAAAATCAGGCGGCGACACCAAGGCCAGGGTCAGTGGTCTGCGCTTTCGCAGACTTCTGAAAGTGAAGGAACGAGATGATCTCTTCAGCACCATGACCCGCGTTATTGCCCTCCTTGGTGGAAGTGTCAATATGCAGAGTCTGGCGCAAGGCGTTTATTTCTGGAACGATAAAACCCGTAAGCAGTGGGCCTTCGACTACTATTCAAAAGCGCCGGGCGAGGTATGACCGTGCGAGTGGACGTTATCAATTCAAAAACTTCATGAAAGGAGAATCGAAAACATGAGTACTTTTATTCAACTTCATCTGCTGACGTCATATCCCCCCTCCAATTTGAACCGCGACGACCTGGGTCGCCCCAAGACCGCCGTGATGGGAGGTAAAACCCGTCTTCGTGTATCATCCCAAAGTCTCAAGCGGGCATGGCGGACATCGGATGTATTTTCTGAAACCCTTAAAGGGCATGTGGGAACCCGTACTAAGGTGATGGGCGTTGAAGTATTCCATGCTCTCGGTAAAAAGGGTGTGGCGGAAGACAAGGCCAAGGATTGGGCAAAACAGATTGCCGAGGCTTTCGGAAAATTGAAGAAAGCCAATACGAGCAATCCTTTGGAAGAACTGGAGATTGAACAACTTGCCCATTTCAGCCCAGACGAAAAAGAAGCCATTCTCAAATTGGTTGAAAAATTGGCGGCCCAAAACGCCGGTCCTGGTAAAGAGGATCTCGATCTATTGATGAAAAAGCATTCTGCAGTGGATATTGCCATGTTCGGCAGGATGTTGGCAAGTTCACCAGCCTTCAATATGGAGGCGGCAGTGCAGGTGGCCCATGCCATTACCGTGCATGAGGTGGCGGTAGAGGATGATTACTTTACCGCTGTCGATGATCTGAACAGGGGTGAGGAGGATATGGGGGCCGCTCATATCGGAGAGACGGAGTTTGGCGCCGGCGTTTTCTATATCTACCTCTGCATCAATCGAGACCTGCTGATAGAAAATCTGGGAGGCAATAAAACTCTTGCCAACAAGGCACTTGCAGCTTTGGTAGAAGCAGCGGCCAAAATAGCGCCAACCGGTAAACAGAACAGCTTTGCCTCCCGCGCCCGCACCTCTTACATGCTGGCAGAAAAGGGCAACGATCAGCCCCGCTCTCTCGCAGTTGCTTTCCTGAAGCCTGTGAAAGGGGAAGATATTCTTGCTATTGCGGTCAAAGAACTGGGAAAACGCCGCGAAAATTTCGACAAGGTCTACGGCCCTTGCGCGGAAGGCTTCAGGACCATCAATGCCGAAACTGGCGATGGAAAACTGACTGATATCATAAAATATGTGACGGAGTGAGCCATGACTGACTACCTTGTGTTTCGCCTTTACGGCCCGATGGCTGCCTGGGGGGACATTGCCGTGGGAGAGTATCGTCCCAGCTTTTCCCATCCATCCAAGTCTGCCGCTATCGGGCTTCTTGCCGCAGCCTTAGGCATCCGCCGCAATGAGGAAGAACGACAGAAAGACTTGGCTGATTCCTGTTCGTACGCCGTCCGGGTGGATGCCATGGGAAGTCTGCTGCGAGATTATCATACAGTGCAGGTGCCATCTTCCGGCACCGGTCGAAATCGGAAAATTTATCGTACAAGACGCGCCGAACTGGCGGAAAATGGACTCAACACCATCATTTCCAGCCGTGACTACCGGTGTGATGCCGCCTACACGGTGGCAATCAGTTTCAGTAGCGGGGCTCCATATAGCGCACAACAGGTTGCTTCAGCCCTGAACAGACCTGTCTTTGTTCTCTACCTTGGTCGGAAGTCCTGCCCATTGGCTTTGCCACTTTCTCCAAAAGTAGTCCATGCTGAAACAGTCAGAGATGCACTTGCAGAAGCAATGGCAGCGAATGAACTGTCAAGCCTGATACAGGGTGAATCATACGTCGTCTATTGGGAAAGTGAAGATGGCGGATATGAGCGGGAACAGGTCATTGCACGCCGTGATATGCCACGAAGCCGCGCCCGTTGGCAGTTTACTGAACGCAAAGAAAATCTTGCCACGGTAAGCAGAGAGGAGGATTAGGCCATGTATTTCACCTTGATAAAATTGCGGGGGAACCTGTTACCGCACGACATTGCAGGCCTCAATGGGGGGGATGGCTACAACTCTCATAAAATATTATGGAATCTGTTCAGTGACGGACCTGAGCGGAGGCGGGATTTTCTCTACCGCTTTGAGGCGATCAAAGGATCCCCAACTTTTTACACCGTTTCCGAGCGGGAACCGGCCGATTCAGGGAACATATGGGACATTCACCCGAAGCGCTATGACCCGAAACTCAAAAAAGGCGATCTCTTATCATTCATGGTGCGGGTCAATCCAATCCGGAGCAAACGGGATGCAAACGGCCGCCAACAGCGCCATGATGTGGTAATGGAAGCAAAGAATAAAATCGAATTCAAAAATTTACCCGCCGACCAACGTCCCCCTGTCGCAACCCTTATACAGGACGCCGGAATTGATTGGCTTAGGGCTCGTGAAACAGAATACGGCTTCTCATTTGAAGACACAAGCGTAAGGGTTGACAGCTATTTTCAGCACAAGTTGTTCAAGGGCAAGGGTTCCCGGCCCATTACCTTCAGCACGCTGGATTTCAACGGCATTCTATCTGTCACTGATCCGGTCACGTTTGTTGGAAAATGTTTGTTTAAAGGCATCGGCCCTGCCAAGGGTTTTGGTTGTGGCCTCATGCTCGTAAAAAGGATTTAGAAAAACTTAGAAAACATGAGAGCAGCAGTGAAGAATTCGGAAGGGGGTCATCATGGAAACAAAAATCGCTCTTTTTCGGGGCAAGGGTATCCGCAAGACGCTACATAGCAATGAATGGTGGTTCGCGGTGGGCGATGTGGTCGAAGTCTTGACGGATACGATAAACAGCAACGACTATATCAAGAAAATGCGCAAGCGTGACGATGAGTTATCCAAAGGGTGGGGACAAATTGTCACCCCCCTTTGGCTTGAAACCGAAGGTGGAAAGCAAAAAGTCAACTGCGCCAACACAGAAGGCATCTTTCGCATCATCCAGTCCATCCCCTCCCCCAAGGCCGAACCCTTCAAACGCTGGCTGGCGAAGGTCGGTTATGAGCGGGTGCAGGAAATCGAAGATCCGGAGCTGGCAACGAAGCGGACGCGGGCGATCTACAAGGCCAAAGGTTATTCCGATGCCTGGATCGAAAAACGGATGCGCGGGATCGCCGTCCGGGAAGAACTTACGGATGAATGGAAGAATCGGGATGTGAAGGAGGAGAAGGAATATGCAATCCTCACGGCGGAAATCGCCAAGGCGGCCTTCGGCGTGACGCCCGGTGAGCACAAGGAATTAAAGGGGCTGAAGCGTGAAAATCTGCGGGATCACATGACTGATCTGGAATTGATCTTCTCGATGCTCGGCGAGGCGGCGACCACCGAAATCACCAGGGTTGACGTTGCCCAGGGATTCGATGAGAGCCGCACCGCCGCACGGAAAGGCGGCGAAGTAGCCGGCGTGGCCAGAAAAGACCTGGAAAAGAAAACCGGTAAGCGCGTCGTCTCACCGGAGAATTATCTGACCGAACCGGAGAGCAGAAAAAGATTGGAGAGGCAATGACCGAACCGATTCTGCCACCCCTGAAGCCGATTCCCATCAAAGACCGGGTATCCGTAATCTTTGTCGAAAAGGGTAATCTCGATGTCCTGGACGGGGCTTTTGTCGTTGTTGACAAGAACGGCGTCCGCACCCACATTCCTGTGGGCGGTGTCGCTTGTCTCATGCTGCAACCGGGGACGCGCGTTTCTCACATGGCCGTCATGCTGGCGGCGCGGGTCGGCTGCCTGCTCGTCTGGGTAGGGGACGGCGGCGTCCGGCTTTATGCCTCCGGTCAACCGGGCGGCGCTCGGGCGGATCGGCTTCTGTTTCAGGCGAAACTCGCTTTGGACGACACGGCGCGCCTGAAGGTCGTCCGGAAGATGTATGCCTTGAGATTCAAGGACGAGCCGCCGGAACGGCGCAGCGTCGAGCAATTGCGGGGGATCGAAGGGGTGCGGGTCCGGAAAATGTATGAACTGCTTGCCCGGCAATACGGGGTGATATGGAAAGCCCGCAACTATGATCACACCGAATGGGAAAGCGGCGATATTCCCAACCGTTGTCTGAGTTCGGCCACAGCCTGTCTCTACGGCATCTGCGAAGCGGCTATTCTGGCAGCGGGATATGCGCCGGCTATTGGCTTTATCCACACGGGAAAGCCGCAATCCTTTGTCTATGATATCGCTGACATCTTCAAGTTCGAGACGGTGGTTCCCATGGCTTTCCGCATCGCAGCAAAGAATCCGCACCAACCAGAACGGGAGGTCCGGGTGGCCTGCCGGGATTCCTTCCGGCAATCACGGATTTTACACCGGATCATCCCGACTATTGAAGAAGTTTTGACTGCGGGTGGCCTGGAACGGCCAAAGCCCCATGAAGAGGCGGTTGAAATAGCCATCCCAAACAAGGAGGGTATCGGCGATGCTGGTCACCGTGGTTGAAAACGCGCCGCCGCGCCTGAGAGGAAGACTGGCGATATGGTTGCTGGAAATACGGGCGGGGGTTTATGTAGGAAAGGTCTCCCGACGGGTCCGGGAAATGATCTGGGAACAGATCGAAAAAGGGATTGAAGACGGTAATGCCGTTATGGCGTGGAGCACCAACACCGAATCCGGGTTCGATTTCATGACCTTGGGGGCAAATCGGCGCATTCCGGTGGAAATGGACGGCATCCAACTTGTTTCTTTCTTGCCGGAGTAAGGGGTATCAATTTGAGTTCCCCATTATTATGGGGATGACCCGGTTTCGATCCATGCGCCTGTTGGCGGCGCAACAAGTTCCCCACAAATGTGGGGCGGGGGTATGAAAGTTGGGTACGGCTGTCAAAATATAACAAAATAGAGGTGGGAGGATTTATAACAGATAATGAATAACCTAAGACCCCTTTGGAAGGGGGGGAGCTTTAACAGGGAGTAACTTTTGAAGTTAGTCAGAAGAGGTAAAGGGTTGGTGAAAATTCTAACGCAATAATTACATAATATTTTCAAAAGAGTAGAAGAAGTGCGTTCCCCACAGGCGTGGGGATGAACCGCATCCTTGATCTGTAGCCGGTAGGCGAAAGATGCGTTCCCCACAGGCGTGGGGATGAACCGAATCCGGTGTGGTGGTAATCCCCACCGACAACGCGTTCCCCACAGGCGTGGGGATGAACCGCAGTGGCCAGTCAGACCGACAAGATCCAGCTCGCGTTCCCCACAGGCGTGGGGATGAACCGTCACCTCCATCGGTTAAATAGTATCTATTCATGCGTTCCCCACAGGCGTGGGGATGAACCGCTCATGAACGACCCCGACAACGACCACTGCGAGCGTTCCCCACAGGCGTGGGGATGAACCGTCCCTGGCGGTTTGCAGCGCCTGAGAACCAACGCGTTCCCCACAGGCGTGGGGATGAACCGGCACGCCTTCGCGGCTTCTATAGCCTTACGTGGCGTTCCCCACAGGCGTGGGGATGAACCGTGCCCAAAGTTGCCTATCAAGGTTACATAATGGCGTTCCCCACAGGCGTGGGGATGAACCGGCTATCATATGTCCGTGCAACGCCACGGCGCAGCGTTCCCCACAGGCGTGGGGATGAACCGTCGTTCAATGTTGCTTGCGTAGTGTTTACGGTGCGTTCCCCACAGGCGTGGGGATGAACCGAAACATGATAGTTGATCTTGTGTGTGATGAGTGCGTTCCCCACAGGCGTGGGGATGAACCGATTGTACTGTTCAGTGGATTGTCCCGACAGGTGCGTTCCCCACAGGCGTGGGGATGAACCGTTGATATTCCTCTATATCATTGTAATCATCATGCGTTCCCCACAGGCGTGGGGATGAACCGATTTTTCATAATATTATAACCTCTCAATTTTAGCGTTCCCCACAGGCGTGGGGATGAACCGGGATACCGCACCCTCAATTACCAATCTGACCAGCGTTCCCCACAGGCGTGGGGATGAACCGGTCGCGCTCCGGGTTGCATCGGCAACCTAAATGCGTTCCCCACAGGCGTGGGGATGAACCGACGAGAGGGAGGTAAATGCGGCCCTAGTGGCTGCGTTCCCCACAGGCGTGGGGATGAACCGTGATTGCCCATTGAATAACATTTAATCCTTTTGCGTTCCCCACAGGCGTGGGGATGAACCGAGACGCCGATAGCCTTTTGCAATGGACAGTAGGCGTTCCCCACAGGCGTGGGGATGAACCGGGGAATATCCGATATTTGACGCTGCCCTTGACGCGTTCCCCACAGGCGTGGGGATGAACCGAAGACGTCGTCTCAGGAGAAAATCCAATAGTCGCGTTCCCCACAGGCGTGGGGATGAACCGCCGATATGCCTATCGCGGCGGCAATTGCAACGCGTTCCCCACAGGCGTGGGGATGAACCGGCGTTCCTTTGGCTCATGAATTGTGAATGAATGCGTTCCCCACAGGCGTGGGGATGAACCGGGGACATACGGATGGTGCAGCATTGAGGACCTGCGTTCCCCACAGGCGTGGGGATGAACCGAAATATTTAGGGTTACTTTTAAACATTTCAACGCGTTCCCCACAGGCGTGGGGATGAACCGTGGTGAGTACATGTTCTTTTGTTTTCTTCGAGGCGTTCCCCACAGGCGTGGGGATGAACCGTAAAGGCTGTCACGGCGCTTGACTACGCTTGTGCGTTCCCCACAGGCGTGGGGATGAACCGCCGCGAGGTCGGGGCGCGTATCGACCCTGAGAGCGTTCCCCACAGGCGTGGGGATGAACCGCCCTGCATGGTCTTGTCTTCCTGCATGGCCTTGCGTTCCCCACAGGCGTGGGGATGAACCGTGTAGCCAGCAGCAAAAAGGGGTTAACGATTGGCGTTCCCCACAGGCGTGGGGATGAACCGTCCTGAATCTGTGCCTCGATATCCTGAACACGCGTTCCCCACAGGCGTGGGGATGAACCGATAGCAGGCGGGAAGAAATCAGGGACTACATGGCGTTCCCCACAGGCGTGGGGATGAACCGAACTCGCCGCCGCTGTCGATGGTCAAACTCGTGCGTTCCCCACAGGCGTGGGGATGAACCGGCCTACGTCTCCCAGCCCGGCGTGGCGCCTATGCGTTCCCCACAGGCGTGGGGATGAACCGAATTACGCGGCCGGGTATTTCCAGCAGGTTTTCGCGTTCCCCACAGGCGTGGGGATGAACCGCGTTTTATACACCCTCTACGATCTGCGCTACAGCGTTCCCCACAGGCGTGGGGATGAACCGCCCCCGAGGAAAGATGGCTAAATGCGGAACCAGCGTTCCCCACAGGCGTGGGGATGAACCGGGACTATGTCCGCTATGTAGATGATTTCATGTGCGTTCCCCACAGGCGTGGGGATGAACCGTTCATGATGAGGCCGTCGAGGCGGCTTTGGGCGCGTTCCCCACAGGCGTGGGGATGAACCGCCGCCATGCCCGGAATTGTAGATCACGACCGTGCGTTCCCCACAGGCGTGGGGATGAACCGTCAAGAGAACCACCCCGTCGTTTCCATCGTCAGCGTTCCCCACAGGCGTGGGGATGAACCGTCATTGCCGCTTTATGAAGCGGTTGACGCGTGGCGTTCCCCACAGGCGTGGGGATGAACCGAACCTGATCGAGTCCCTGGACATCAAACCGGAGCGTTCCCCACAGGCGTGGGGATGAACCGAACCTGATCGAGTCCCTGGACATCAAACCGGAGCGTTCCCCACAGGCGTGGGGATGAACCGTCCGTCGGATCATTGCCGCTATGGAGGAGGAGGCGTTCCCCACAGGCGTGGGGATGAACCGTGGAGGGAAACGGCGATGGGATCGGCTAATCGGCGTTCCCCACAGGCGTGGGGATGAACCGTTGTAAAGTCTGGAATCTACAGCCCCTGTAAAGCGTTCCCCACAGGCGTGGGGATGAACCGGCAGCGGATGATTTTTGCCTTGAGATGCGGATGCGTTCCCCACAGGCGTGGGGATGAACCGCCCGGCCGCCGCGGGCCGAGGTGTGCTGAGTTTGCGTTCCCCACAGGCGTGGGGATGAACCGGCTTACGTCTCCCAGCCAGGCGTCGCGCCGATGCGTTCCCCACAGGCGTGGGGATGAACCGGGATTTACGGTCTTCCCCGCCGTATAAATGGCGCGTTCCCCACAGGCGTGGGGATGAACCGGACGACAGCCAGGTTTGTGAGGCGGTGGCAGAGCGTTCCCCACAGGCGTGGGGATGAACCGCCCGGCCGCCGCCAGGCTTATTGGCTGTGGAAGCGTTCCCCACAGGCGTGGGGATGAACCGGCCTACGTCTCCCAGCCCGGCGTGGCGCCTATGCGTTCCCCACAGGCGTGGGGATGAACCGGCGCGCTCAAATTCAACCTGCTCCCGCTCATAGCGTTCCCCACAGGCGTGGGGATGAACCGAAGGACATCTACCGCATATCCCCCAACGTACTGCGTTCCCCACAGGCGTGGGGATGAACCGATGTCCGCCAAATCTTTTTGTCCTGCCATCATGCGTTCCCCGCAGGTACGTGGATGAACCGCTCTGGTCAAATGCCTCCGCCGGAACTGGATGGCCTTCCCTATTGGCGTGAGAAGATTATTCTATCAACTATTAAGGAATCCTTACAAGTTGAAATATTCCCCAAAGGTGTAAGGAAAGCCCAAAGCTGTAGGCAGCTATCCGGAATTCCCGGATAGCTTGTTACTGACCGCCCATATGGAGCCATTTCGTGATCATCTAATGGAGCCAGTGGTGATCACCTAAAGGAGCCATTTCGTGATCACTTAATGGAGCCAATTGATGATCGCCTAAAGAGGCCATTCCG
>Ga0247841_10007406_pt1 | contig 16338 bp, 12 predicted proteins | sample LaCruzMarch2015__2_FD_192410 | JGI IMG/M metagenome (GOLD analysis project Ga0247841, IMG submission 192410) | Freshwater microbial communities from meromictic Lake La Cruz, Castile-La Mancha, Spain - LaCruzMarch2015_18m | ecosystem: Environmental > Aquatic > Freshwater > Lake | place: Spain... | reverse complement strand
TACCTTTGGTAAATTCATTCAGATATATGACTTATTTAATCAAATTCCCCCTTCCCCCTTTTAGCTAAAAGGGGGTTATAAATCCTCTATCCACAATGGTTTATAGACTTGTGGGTAAAGATTAGTTGAAAAAGGGGGTTATAAATCCTCTATCCACAATGGTTTATAGACTTGTGGGTAAAGATTAGTTGAAAAAGGGGGTTAGTGGGATTTAAAAGCTCTATTACTGGATTACCCGATTAATTATTTAATCTTCATATCAAATAAATTGAGCATAAAGATCATCTCCTTATCCTCCGACTATCTCAACGTTAGCTCTTGGTAGAGTTATCTCCTCATCCGTCTTTTTAAGTTTCGCCTTTAGAACTCTAACTTTTGCTTCGGTTTCCAGTTCTTGAAGTTCAACAGGCAATTCGCTGACTGTTGCAAGCTCACCAAAGTGTGGGTCACGTATTATCCTGATTTCTGTACCTATACTCAAAAACCCTTGTAATTCCTGATCATTATTTGCAGTTATAGAATCTTCCAATTCGGGTATAACAACCTCTGGTCTGATGACGCCGGCTCGAATCTGCGTTGCACCGTTGATAGATACCTTCATGCCTTCTTTTTCTTTCAGGAGATCAAAAGTCCTGTTTGCCATTGCTATCCTGCCAAAACCTTCGGTTATGATGATCGTTATCCCAAGCTTTTCTGCCCCGGTTATAGCCACACCTAGCTCATATCCGAGAAGTTTTTTCAGATCACCGTCATCAATACCGCCAGCGATAATCCCTTTGATACCAAGCTGAACAGCACGATTCACTATATCAGCGGTTACCAACGATCCAACGACTATTATCTGTCCAGCCATCTTTGGATCAAGCCTGTCAACTGAGATTATGTCTTCTGGTGTTTCACATACCATAATCAATTGACCAATGGATTCACCACCAATACCGAATATGCCCTGTATGAATACACCATAGGTCTGGATTTCGACGCCTTCGTTAGGAATAATCTCAGTGACTTGACCATCAACGTAAGCATTGATTTCAACTGGTATTTGAGGTTCACGTAACATCACTTGACCAGTTATTTTCGATATGCTTTCAACTGTGCCATCAATCGGTGATTTGCACTGGGCTTTGAATAACCCAAACAGACCCTTCGAGGATGCTATAATTTCATCTTTCGTTATAGAATCCCCCTCTTTTTTTTGCATGTTTTGATGAATCTCTTCGGGCTGTATTCCAAGTATACTAGCAACGTTCAATGATCTAACCAGACCGGGTAGTTCAGTTCTCGCAACAATGTCTTCCGCTTTAACTTTTTGACCTTGTTGTACTATTATAGTCCCCGGCAAAGGTAGCCTTCGGGTTCTCGTCAAAGTCGTTCCTCTGGCGACCTTCAGTCCGGGTGTATATGCTTGTGCCATTTTAGTCCTTTAGCGTGTGAAGTTAAGTAAGCCTATGGGCATACCAGCTCCCTCTTCTTTGCCTGTTGCCTGAATAGTATATTGCGACCCAGCTATAAGGTCGGGCGGATTATCCAATCCCCCTGATTCAGCGCCATCTGGTATGACGCCATACTTAAACGGACCGGGTAGAGTATTACCATCAAGAACGTTAAATCCCCAAATAACTCCAGGACCTACAACCATAAGCGCTACTATTGGTTGAGAGACTTTAATTTCGGGTGTTGCACCGGCTCCGACAGTAATTATAATGTTACCCGCCTGTCCACCGTCTCCGCCACCATTATCACCACCGCCATTGTCTCCAGCCCCATTGTCATCTCCGCCACCAGAGAAATCAAACGATTTGGCGTTTTCTGCTTCCTGCTTGCTTATGTCTCGTGTTGCACCCGATGTTCCAAAATCGTAGAGTTCGTCAGTAACGGTTCCATTCGATATAGTTTTTACATCGCTAAATGGAACTTGTGAGCTTGACCACCATTCAATTGTACCAAATTGAGTCGTTATTTGATAAGCTATAGCATCTACCGTCTTACCTGTTGGTGTAGTGTACTTCTTCTTTCCAATCTCTTTATAGCCTGCGGGAACAGTACCTGGATCTGTTGGCAGATTAGAGGTTTGTGGAATATCCATCTTTGTGACGTTCCCATCTTCATCCTTCATAACATAAAGCACGCCCTTACTCATTGCCTTATCTAACCATATCTGAGTTGATGATTTTTTCCCATTTTTTATAGTATCGAATTCCATTACGTAACATTCAACACCATTGTATTTATCTATGCCGATAAATTCGCTTCTCGAATGAGAACCATCTGGCGATGCAAGTTCTTCCCATGAACCTGCTTTCATTGAAGCGAATCCAAAAAGTCCGCTACTTCCATCACCGGGGATAAGAGGATTATCATCTTTATTACTGCAACCAGCAAAAGCAGACGCTATCAAAATCAAAGCAATAAAAAGCCAATACGATACTTTCATTTTTATTTCTCCTTGTATCCTACATTGAGCAGATGTTCATAAAAGAAAATTTAATATTAACACAAATCCGTATGAATCGTTGTTTTACGGAATTATTGTAAGCGGAAATCTAACCACTAAGACACAAAGGCACACTAAGCATTTTTTCATTTTTTTGACTAGATGATAGTGTAATTTCAATAGTTTCTCCTGACTAAAAACTATGATCCTGTTTTCTTTGTGTCTTAGTGTCTTTGAGGTTATCTCTCCGCGGACGAGAAGTTTATGCTTGGCAGGATGCTTATGCCATTGACATTTTACCGTGACACTATGATATTATAGTTTGGTTAGTTACTAACGTCATTGATCACACCTCCTTGTTTAATTCCACACTTGTAACTATATGCTCTTGCACAACTGAACAGCCAGTTTAATAGCCTGTATCATACTCTGTGGGTTAGCAATCCCATCACCTGCTTTGTCAAAAGCTACGCCATGATCAACGGATGTCCTGATAATCGGCAATCCAAGAGTGACGTTCACTCCCGATATTGACGACCATCTGCCGTCCTTGTCATATACAAATCCTACGGTCTTTAATGCTACGTGACCCTGATCGTGATACATTGCGATAACAGCATCAAATTCTCCGCCTTTTGCTCTGCTGAATATCGTATCCGGTGGAAAAGGTCCCTGTGCATTTATCCCTAGACGCTTCGCTGACTCGATTGCAGGGGTTATCTCCTTTTCTTCCTCATCACCGAATAAACCGCCTTCACTTGAATGAGGATTCAATCCTGCAACAGCTATCTTGGGATTCTCTATGTCAAGATAACTAAGCATATTTTTAGTAAGTTCTATCACCTTCAAGATGCGCTCCTTCTTAACCAGATCACATGCCTTTCTTAGTGATACGTGAGTTGATACGTGAGCGATACGAAAATTGTCATCTACCAGCATCATCACGTAGTCTTTTGTGTTAGTAAGTTCTGAATAAATTTCAGTGTGACCAGCATAATGAAATCCAGCAAGATTCAATGCTTCCTTGTGTATTGGACCGGTAACGGTGGCATCAATCTTGCCAGTCAGCGCCAATTCAATGACTTTCTTTATATACTCAAAAGCAGATTTGCCATTTTCAGCCAGAACTTTTTTGTATACGTGCCTTGACATATCAACGTTATTCATATCAAGGACGTCAATCGTACCAAATTTGTATCGTCCACTTTCTATATGATCCGAATCTATACGATTCAATCCTAATTGAACACCAGATACCTTTATAGCGTCCATCATAAGTCTAAAATCAGAAACAACTAAAGGTCTGCTTATGTCATATATATCTTTTATTGCAAGGGCTTTAACCGTAACCTCTGGACCTATCCCGCTGGGGTCACCTACACTTATTCCGATTAATGGTCTACTATTCATTCTTTTATCACCTTATGCATAATCTCACTGAGTTCCTTCATTTTATATGGTTTTGGTATAACGTCATTAAAACCATAATCCTTGAAATTTGCCATTATTGGGTCGCTTGCATAAGCGCTGGAAACAATGGCTTTAACGAGTGGGTCTATTTTCTTGATTTTTTGTATAGTCTCTTCTCCGCCCATGCTCCCTGGAACAATCAAATCCGTTATAACAAGATCGTAAGGCTGTCCTTCCATCTTTGCCTGAAGGTACAGTTGAATTGCCTCGAAGCCATCTATCGCAGTTGTCACTTTATATCCAAGATTGCTCAACATTTCAGCAATCGTATCCCTGATATATTTCTCATCATCCATCACGAGTATTCTACCCTCGCCTTTAATCGGTTCTTCAATAGAATCAGTTTTTTTTATTGGAAGTGCCTCCGATGAAGCAGGCAGGTAGATATGAAACGTTGTACCAACATCAATGATAGAGTCAACGGAGATGTAACCATCATGCTTACTGACAATGGAGAAAGATTCAGCAAGTCCCAGTCCATGCCCCTTCTGTTTAGTAGTAAAATATGGGTCAAAAATTCTTTGAAGATTTTCTTTTGAAATACCAATGCCATGATCTTCAAACGTCATTCTCACGTATCTGCCAGCTTTCAACGGAAGTCCAGAATTGTCATTAATATCAAAATTATCAGCATATACATTGATTTTTCCACCTTCGGGCATAGCCTGTGTTGCATTGATAACGAGATTGTTAATCACTTGATTCATTAAACCTTCGTCAATTTTTACGGGTAATAAGTCATCAGGTACTTGAAAATTAGCCCTGACGTTGGAACCGCTCAATGCAAACATTACGGATTCTTTTATAAAATCTGATATTAATTCAGTTTTCTTTATAGGAACTCCGCCTTTTGAGAAGATAAGTAATTGTTTTGTAAGGTCTCTTGCCCTCAAACAAGCCCTTTCGGCATCAGATAAATTTTTTCCGATCTTTTCCAGATCAGAATGCGTCATGGCTAGAGATATATTTCCCATTATTGACATCAGAGCATTGTTAAAATCATGAGCGACCCCGCCAGCGAGTATGCCAATTGATTCGAGTTTATCAATCCTTTGGAGGTCTAACGTAATTCTTCTATTCTCCGTAATGTCACGAAAAACTATCACTACCCCAATGGTATTGCCATCTTGATCTCTAACAGGAGAGCTACTATCATCAATGATTCGTTCAGTCATATCTTTTGCTATGAGAACAGTGTTTGGGTCAAGTTCAACAACCTTTCCTACTTTCAATACTAGCTCGACAGGATTTTCGTGTTTTTCTCTAGTATCTTCATTGACAATGCAAAACACTTCATCCAGCTTTTTACCTATAACTTCTTCCTCATTCCAGCCAGTAAGTTCTTCTGCCGCTTTGTTGATGAGTAATATCCGTCCCTGTATATCGGTTGCAATAACCCCGTCGCCGATAGAACGGAGAGTAACAGCTAATCGTTCTTTTTCCCTTTGAAGAGACACTTTAGCTTGTTTTCGTTTCGTAACGTCTATACAATATTCGATAATCTGAACAACATTTCCTTGAGCATCAATAATAGGAAAACCGTAAACCTCGATATTTCTTAGATTTCCGATTTTGTCATAATGAATATGTTCAAACATAGCAGATGCTTTAGTTTTTTTGATCTCATCAATCAGACAGGTTTCCCCCGATTCTCCGCATGGTTTTATATGATTATGAGCGAGTTTGTAACAATAAGATTCCGTTGGTAAAGACCCATCTTTACAAGTTGCAGGATTTGCTATCTTTATACTATAATCATTTACGTCAACAACGAAGAATGGATAAGTTAAAGATTCCAGAACACCGTTCAAAAGGTCATTCTGATCTTGAAGTTTCTTTTGGGATTCTTTCAATGCAAGATCTGCTTTTTTAACTCGCGTCAGAGCTTGTGAAACAAAAAATCCAAATACTAAGAAACACATTAATACGATTGGCCGTAAGTAAACTTCATGGTTCGGTATATCATTTATCAATAAATTGAGAAAAGAAATCTGATCTCCGTAATATGAATAATCAAAAACAGTATCAGATACCCAAAAAATCACGCCGCATAAAATTGAAATGGTAATGACTAAATAATTTAACCTCATAAATTCCCCTCATGTCACTACCATCCTGCCTTATGATCAACATGATCAGTTGTTTTATGGATTAAAAGATTAAGATTAGAAGATTGAAGATTAAGAAATCTCATTCAATCTTCAATCCTAATTTTACACTTGTTCAGGGAATGGAGCACGAATGTCGTAACGACCGGGTTTAAGCACAGGTAATGTATCATTTTCTACCATCAGGTCCAGTGGATTTTCTCTGGTCTGGAGTGGAAGCACAACAACGTTTTTGATCCTCAGAGACTCGTAGATTGCCATCATGATCTCCATAGTCTTATATGCTACATGCCCGTCATTACGGTGCGATTCGACTTTGCCATCAAGCCAATCGAGAAGTTCTGTGTGTTGATCGGGGTCAGAAACTCGTGGATTAATAACTTGCCAATCCGTAGCTTTGTTATTTAGAAGCATCAGTGTTCCTTTTTCGCCTCGTTTTAGTATTCCATCTGAACCATAAACGACGTCTCCTCTAAGACTGGGTTCGGGTAAGTCACTTTCGTAAATACCCCTGATCCCTCCTTCAAAGCAGATAAGTCCCATACAAAGGTCTTCACATCTCACTCGACGTTCCCACTTATCCGTCTCACGTGATACCTGTCCTATTACCCAGAGAGCTTTTGGGTCACCGAGTATATACATCATCTCGTCAATCTCATGTGTTCCTCTGTTTAGTAATCCCAATCCGTCACGTCGTAGCATTGTCTGTGGTTTTCCGATTGCACCTTCTTGAATGAGTTTTCGTGCTTCTGTATTTACAGAGCTAAATCTTCTTTGGTGCCCAATGACTAGCTTAACGCCTTTCTTGTCACAAGCAGTCAGCATGTCTTGAGCTTCACCAAGTGATGCGCACATTGGTTTTTCGCCGAATATAGCCTTAACATTGGTGTTTTCAACAGCATCAATAGTGATCTCAGCCCTTACGCTTTGCCACGTAGTGATAGCCAGTATATCCAGTTCTTCGTTCTTAAACATCTCTTTTCTGTCAGTATAACACTTTGGAACAGAAAACGCATCTGCAAGTTTTTTAGCGGCATCTGGATTGTTATCCATAACAGCGACGAGTTCAGTTCTTGGATTATTTTTAAAGAAACTAGCATGAGAACCTCCCATTCCACCACAACCAATGACGGCAACTCGATATTTTTTCTCAGCCATTAGAAAGCTCCTTTCAAATTCGATTTATTCCAAACTTCAATTAAGTCATGCTCAAAACTGTTTCGACAATCGCTTCGGATGTGATCCCAAAGCGTTTTTTAACATCCTGATGGCTTCCCACCATGCAGGCGAATATGTCCTGAAGACCAAGACGTCTTAAAGGCGTTCCTGCACCAGCATCTGCCAAAACTTCTGCTACCGCACCACCCAGACCACCAATAACCGTATGTTCTTCAATCGTTAAGATCAGCTTAGTTTCCTTTGCCGATTGCAAAATAGCATCCTTATCAACAGGCTTAATCGTGTGCATGGAGAACACTCTAGCGGATATACCTTTATCAGCAAGCATATCACCTGCTCTCAGAGCATCACCGACAGCCATACCGGTTCCAAAGATCGTTACATCATCACCTTTACGCAATAAATACGCCTTACCAAGCTCAAATGATCGTTCGCTTTCGGGTATATTTAGAGGTAATGATCCTCCTGCTAGTGCGATGTATGCAGGTGAATCCATTTTAGCTACAGCCCTTGTAATCTGTTCAGTTTCGTAAGCATCTGCGGGCATTGTAACAGTCATAGTTGGGATAAGTCGCATGAGACCGATCTCTTCCATTGCGTGATGAGTGCATCCCCATCCGCCGTACATGAGTCCACTACCATAACCACCGATAACCTTAACGTTTTTGCTTCCATAAGCAAGATCGGTGCGTATCTGCTCAAAACATCTCATAGTTATGAACGGATTCATACCGATGGCGAAGGGTATCTTACCTCTCAGTGCAAGTCCAGCAGATACACCAATTAGATTTTGTTCTGCAATGCCTAACTCAATGGCACGCTCAGGGAATTGCTGTGCCAAAGGGGCGAGAAATCCCCAGCAATCACAACTAACCCCGCATATTCTTGAATCTTCGGTAGCCAGTTCCAATAATACATCAGGAAAAGACTTAGCCATTTATTTTCTGGCATACTAAAAAGCGGAGGGAAAAATCACTTTTCAGTATGCCTACTCCTTTGTTTAGATGAATGTTTTGGATTATACTTACATAAGTTTCCCACTCTTAAGCAAGTTTAAGAAACCTTTTTAAACTTTAGGAATAGAACGCGGATGACGCTGATTAAACGGATTTTCGCGAATTTTTCTTTATTTATTTCGATCCGCGCAAATCCGCCTGATCCGCGTCATCCGCGTTCTATTTCCTAAAAAATTAACATCATTTATTAAAGTTGCTTAAGTAAATGTAAATAATAATGTTTAACTTTTTCGTGAAGATTTTTAAATCCCCCTAACCCCTTTTTCAAAGGGGGAACAGGTTTCTCCCTTAGATAAAGGGGAATCGGAGGATTTTTGATAAGTTTATATAGGAATACGACTTTTTCAGTTAGCTGAGTAATAGTCATAATTCATGAAAAAACACGGAGACACAGAGGCACGGAGAAGAAAGTAATCAGTATGACAAAAACTGATCACTGTTTACTGATCACTAATTCTTCTCCGTGTTTAAATTCTTTTTATTTCTATAAGTGAAAAACTCGTATAGGAAAGCAAAGTTTTAAAATATTTATTAACACTTAGGACTGCGAATTAAATAACTTCCGTGTTTAACTGTTCTTTCGTGTAAAATTTCTTGTGTATTCACGAATTAAATACCACGATAATGAAGGTTAAGAAAATAATCGGGTAATAAATAAATCGCCTCAAATCCCCCTAACCCCCTTTGCTAAAGCTAATCTTTACCCACAAGTCTATAAACCATTGTGGATAGAGGATTTATAACCCCCTTTTAGCTAAAAGGGGGAAGGGGGAATTTGATTAATTAAGTCATATATCTGAATGAATTTACCAAAGGTATTTTGGTATATCATCAATAACGCCATTGATATTTTTGAGTATCTATTGATCCGAAAACCTTAATCAAATCTCCCTTAATCCCTCTTTAGCTAAAGAGGGAAAAGACTTGGTTTCCACAATATCTATAATTTGTGGGTAAAGATTAGTTGCTAAAGGGGGAGTTAGAGCCATTCCCCCCTTTGAAAAACTAATCTTTACCCACAAATATGTGGATATTGTGAGAATAAGTCCTTTCCCCCTTTCAAAAGGGGGATAAAGGGGGATTTAAAGGGCTTATCTTTTAACGTTGCATTTTTTCAAAAGTAATGACCGATAAACCCACTATTTGCAAGCGTTTATCTCCTGATCTTATCTCTTTTAAAAATCAGTGATGATATCCTTACAAAATCAGCGAAAATCTACGGTCTATTTCTTTTTTGCAACGTTAAAAGGCTTATCTATAAATTTTAAGCTATAAAACTATTATTCGTTCTAAAATCCCCCCTTCCCCCCTTTTCAAGTGGGGATTGCAAATCCTTTATCCACAAGGGTTTATAGACTTGTGGGTAAAGAAAAGCTTTGAAAAAGGGGGTTAGGGGGATTTAAAAGCTCTATTACTGGATTACCCGATTAATTATTTAATCTTCACTATTGTGGTATACGATCTAAAATCTTAACTTAGCGCAAAATGAAAAGATATTTTATCGTTTTTTAATTGCTTTTTTATTGACATAATCACTAAATTTCAGTAATTTATGCCAAAAAACGGGAAAATATCTCGAAATTAAGTTTTTGCCCTTCAGTTTTACACGAAAGGACAGTTTAATACTTGAAAGTTGGATTTCGTTCCTCAATCCAACCTACTTTTTTCTGGTTCTTTGGTAATTATTAGAGGAACGAAAATTGCATAGGGACAACCCAAAAGATCATTGACATCAGAATACCTTCTATATATCCTAGTTTTTTGTAAAGTATTAAAATTAGGATAGGCGGAATTTGATGTCTACCCAAGATGATATAACAAAATTACTTGATATTCAAGAGTTGATTGTATTTGATATTGAGATAAAAGAAAATGAAGTAATCCTGAATTGTAATAATCGCTTTAATTATAGTGTTTCTCAGCTTGCCGAGACTGAGGCGTGTTAATGTCTCAAGCACCTTAGCATGAAAACATACAAAAGAGCATTTGGGATGTCTCACTCAGAAGATTGGAAGATTGGAAGATTGGAAGATTTCACCACAGAGTTCACGGAGATCACAGAGAGAAAATAAGGAAAAAATTCTTCTCCGTGTCCTCTGTGGTGAAATACTCCTCAAGAAGATTCTTCACTCCGTTCAGAATGACAAAAAGAATGAGTCTCATTTCTAACTAAAATAGGTATAAGAGATGCTTTATACCGTTTACACATCGGAGATTCTTTTGTGAAAACTGTAGAAATATAGGATTGGCTCAGATCATGTACGCAAAAATATTTGAGTCAGATAAGCGCAAGATTCTTGGTGAAAATCTTAAAGCCCTGATGAAAAAATATAGTTGCTAATTTTAGATCAGAAATCTAGCCACGGAATAACACGGATTCACACGGAAAAGGGAAAAGATAAAAAATACAAGTAACAAGATTGTAATCGTTAAAAAATACATAAACGTTCCAAAAACAACCCCCTAGCCCCCTTTTTTAAGGGGGAATAAATCAAGTCGTGCCAACATTCTCCCTTAGCAAATGGGGTCAGGGGGTTGTGAAAAGCGTTGAAATGCTATGTCAAAATTTATTATTTCCGTGGCTAAGATTTGTTACCTTAATTATCTTGGAAAATGAACCATGCCGAAATATATTTATGGAAAGGCTGAGTTTTTTTGAACCTAAATGAAGAACCTTAATGATTGCTTGACGAATACGCGTAGGGAGATATGTCGGAAGCAAACGAAGAAGATAAAGCAAAACTGAGAGGATCGAGAGGTTAAATAGGGCTATTGTGGGAATTAACAACAAGTTTGGAGAGTTTACAATTAATCAGGCAAGACTTTTATGAGTAATCTTTCATTTTTTTTATGACTAAGATCGTTATGGTGACTTAAGCATGGAACAATCGTATTGATTAGTGTTAGGATAAGAAAGGATGGTGCCGGAGGCGAGATTTGAACTCGCACAAGCTAATGCCCGCTAGCCCCTCAAGCTAGTGTGTCTACCAATTCCACCACCCCGGCGTTGCAATCTGTATTATACAAGAGAATTCTGATAAAGTCAAGCCACTTTTTTATAATTTTATAATTACGATTCTGAATTTCTACCTTTCCGAATTACAGATACGTTCTACTTTAACACTTCCCATTCTTATCTTCCTCTGATATAATGTTATCCTGAAAATGATACATTTTTTCATTTACTACAACTGCTCAAAGTCGGTTTAAAGGTTACTTTATAATATTAATTTCTAACTCTTTGGATCCAGATATAATCCAAGAAGTTAAAATATCTTTAGTAATAACTTCCTGTCCATAATAAGCAGATAGCTTCAAAATCCCAACATTTAGAGGAGTAAACTCTTTTGAAATCTTATCTATATAACCATCTAGGTCATTTGGTATAAAATCCTCTTTTTTTGTATATTGGTCTGCTTTTGTAGTCATTGATAGAGTAGCGCTACTAGGATGAAACCAAGCTGGGACATCCAATGAGTATTTTAGATAAGCGACAGGTTTCCGGTATGGCTTATAGCCGACTTCAATCTCAAAAGTTTCCCCTATTTTTACATTTTCAGGCGTCTTCAATGAAACAATTTCTGCTGACATTATGTCTGATAAATCAATAACATTAATGTAAATGTTATCAATAGTTGCCTTTTCCACATTGTTTTCTGTCCGACTACTAAATGATTCTATGATCCCTTTATTGAAAATGGTTCCACGTAAATCGTCATATATTTTTTCATAAGGGTTTTCTCCTGTAAAAAAATAATCCCTTTGAAACTTTTTTGAAGTTTCTTTGAAAGAAACTTCCATATAAACCTTAGCGGTTCCTGGGCTTTTTTCACCCCGCCAGGTGTTAACACAAGAAGACAAAACTTCGTTAACAGCCCATTCCTGTCCTCTCGCCACAAAGTGAGTTGCTGTTTTGGTTTTCCCGTCAGGGTCAATATAGTAAACTTGTACAGGAATTACGTCCGATTTGCCACCGGTTTCACCTTCAATACCAGTCGAAAAATCTTTGTTTATGACACCTAAAATATCACCATATCCAGACGAGAACTTAAAAGGTGTATTGATAGACGAGATGATTTTATGCACCCAAGATTTTCTAAACGGCAAATTTGCATTACCGCTTTGGAACATTGAATGCCCAAAAGCGTAGATATTGTTGCCATCAACATAGGAAATCGTCCCATGAGCATCAACATTGCAAATAGGACCGCTCACATTCCGGCTACTATTCCACCCCATGTAGTAAACTGTGAGTCCAGAGTTTGGCAAAGAATTAAACAATTACCATCAGTTCCTTGTATTTCAAGGTACTGTGCATTGAGGTCAACCTTTTGATCACCCTCGATGACTGTTCTAATATTCGCTATCTCCAACATTTTCAAGCTCTTACGTCTAATGACAATAATCTGAAGACAATTAAGTCGTCATTTTACGTCCAAAAAATTATAAGTATGGTTCATAATCAAGGTAACATTTTCTGAGAAATTTAGCCACGGATTAACACGGATTAGAGAAGATATAGGACGATATTTTCGTCTTGTATCATATATCTTTTCTTATATCCGTGAAAATCTGTGTATAGTGGCTAATTAAAATTTGTTACCTTAATTTTAGTGAAAAATGAACCATCTCTGTTTTGCTATGGTTTATAAGTTCCACCAGCATAGCAGAACGCTGCTACTCCACCGCCACTAATACAATTTGCTTGGTCAGTGGATCCGCCGCCACACGTTGAGTCAGAAGGAACTAATAGACCATCTGTAAGTACCGCACCTAGATCTCTCAATACGGGCTTTGCCCATTCCAATTTTTTCATCTTTTCTTACCTCTTTTTTGATATAAAGCGTTCATTTAGAAACCAAAGGTCGAAAAAATAGCTTAAATTAGCTATATTCAACCCACTTTCACCAAGTTACCGCCGTCCCCTTCATTCCGATCCAGCTAACCCTCGTTTTACTACTTCCTGAATAAATTCATCTATACTATTTTCTGCATCTTCAGGCAAGCTATTACAGTCTTCACGAATTTCAGCCAAAATATCCTGAGTAGTATGTTTACCATCAAGACGTTTCCAGATATATAAACTCACTGGGTTTATCGCAAATCCATCACCATTGCTGGGGTCAAAAAGTACTGCCCAATCATCAAGTTCTTCTCGAAGCACTACCATAGGATTAGCTATAACATTACCTTTTTCCGACAAAATCAATCCTCCCCATAAATACAAATAAATGCTTTAGTTTATACATACCTTCTCAGACTTTTATACTAAACATAATTGATTCACTCAAGTTGAAATAGCCTATTATTTCAAACTTGAAAATGATATATGCAGAATGTGTGCCACAATATTGGTTCATTAATTTTAGGATTGATTTTTTTGATAAGCTTTGTTCTGATTGAGTTTTTTTGATATTTTTGATCTGTTGGGCTTTTGATGAGAGAGTTCTAAGAATAACAAGTTGTGTGGAAAAATGCAACACTTGTATAAATGTTATCATTTATAAACGCAAAAAATCAATGTTGCTTGATCGGCAATAATGTAGCATATTACGACAGTGATGAGTGGTAGTCAATTATAAATTTGCTTTCATCATAACGTAATGGTTGTATTAAGGTCAATTTTTTAGTATAATCCTATCCATAGAATTGAAAATATTGTTTTTATGATGGTGGATTAATGGAAAAGCTACGAAACGTACTAAAGCAATACTGGGGTTATGATAGCTTCTTACCACTCCAACGTGAGGCAATGGAGTGCGTTCTTAATAATCGTGATTCTGTCGTTGTTCTGCCAACAGGTGGAGGAAAATCGCTTTGTTTTCAGGCGCCAGCTATGTGCGTATCGGGTATGGCAGTTGTAGTCTCTCCGCTAATATCATTGATGAAGGATCAGGTTGATGCTCTGAAAGATTGTGGAGTTCCATCAGCTTTTATTAATAGTAGCCTTTCACCTGATGAAAAACGAGTAATTGCAACCGATATTCGTCAGGGCAAGATTAAACTCCTATATGTCGCACCAGAACGACTCGTGCTTGATAATTTCATCACTTTTTTGAAGCAGACGAAAATTTCATTCATCGCAGTAGATGAAGCACACTGCATCAGCGCATGGGGACACGATTTCCGTCCTGAATATCGAGAACTGCGTGCCTTAAAAAAAGCATTTCCCGGTATCAGTATACACGCTTATACCGCAACTGCAACGGAAAACGTTCGCAAAGATATATCACAAGAGTTGTCTCTGACTGATCCAGAGATACTTGTAGGCTCATTTGATCGTCCAAACCTCGTGTATAGCATAATACCAAGAGGTAACAAGCTAAGTCAGGTTCGTTCAGTGCTTGATCGCCACCAATCAGAGTCTGGTATCATTTACTGTATACGCCGTGTAGACGTAGATGATCTTTGCTCTGCACTCACCGAAAAAGGATATAAAGTCCTTCCATATCATGCTGGCATGTCTGACAGTGATCGAAAAAAGAATCAAGAGGCATTTATAAAAGATGAAGTTGATACCATAATAGCAACTGTTGCATTTGGAATGGGAATAGACAAGTCCAATGTGCGTTATGTGATTCATGCAGGTATGCCGAAATCTCTTGAACACTATCAGCAAGAGACCGGACGTGCCGGGCGTGATGGGCTGGAGGCAGAATGTTGTCTATTTTTCGCCGAAAAGGATTTTGTTACATGGCAGTTTATCCTTAGTGATTCAGATGCAATGGAGATCGCTATGGATAAACTTAAATATATGTATAACTTTTGCATAAACGGAACATGCAGGCACAAAGCCATCTTATCCTATTTTGGTCAGGAACTTGATAAAGAGAATTGCGACGCCTGTGACGTATGCCTTGATCAGATAGAGTTACTTGAAGATTCTCTGGTAGTTTCTCAGAAGATTATTTCGTGTGTGGCACGGTTAAATGGGCAATATGGTATAACTCATATCGGTCGAGTATTAGTAGGCTCAAACGATAAGCGCATCATAGAAGCCGGGCATAACAAATTGACTACATGGGGTATACTCTCTGATAAAGGCAGGCAAGCTGTCCGAAGCTGGATTGACCAACTTGTCTCGCAAGGATACCTCGAAAGAACAGGCGAATTCAATACCATCGAGGTAACAGACAAAGGCTGGCAGGTATTGAAAGGTCAGGATACCCCTCGTCTTTTGAAACTTGCGGAAAAAGCTGAGAAATCTGAAAAAACAAAAATAGCATCCGATTCGTGGGAAGGCGTTGATATGGGTTTGTTTAGTGTATTAAGGGCTTTACGACGTGAAAAAGCCGATGAGCAAGGGGTTCCAGCTTTTATTGTATTCAGCGACTCCGCATTGCGAGATATGGCTAGACGCAGACCATCAACGCTTGGTAGTTTCCTTAATGTAAGCGGTGTTGGGCAGAAGAAATGCGAAACCTACGGCAAGGATTTTATAAAGGCTATTGTGACTTATTGCACCAAGAACTCAGTTGATTTGGACATAAAAATTCCTCAAAATACCTATACAATAGAGCGTGACGAAGATACCATTCCCAGCGCAGTCAAGCGACGTGCATTTAATCTTTTTAAACAAGGGTCAACAGCTATGGAAGTTGCCCAATCAACTGGACGGGCATTATCCACAGTATCTAGCTATCTTGAGGAATACGTAAAACAAGAAAGAATAACTGATCCGTCTTCATGGGTAAATGATGAGATTAACTCACATATACTTGAGGCGATTGAAACGGTGGGCATTGATAGGTTAAAACCAATATATGAGTACCTCAATGGCGAGATTAGTTATGATCTGATTCGTATAAGCGTCGCATGTTTTAGAAATGCGCATCATACAAATTAATTGCCAAAGTCCTTGTATTATGCTTTATTATATGATACAGTAAAGAGAAGTTTTTATTCTGAGGATTTACTACAAGGAATAAGTAATGATCAACCAGATTAATTATTTAGGAAATAGCACACGGATTAACACGGATTTTATTTAGTAATACGAGTTTTTCAGTTAGCGTAGTAGAACATGCTTTAGCTTGTTAAATTATCAATTAAAATTACAAAATAGGAATAGAACGCGGATGGCGCGGATTAAACGGATTTTCGCGGATTTTCTTTATTTATTTCGATC
>Ga0247841_10007404_pt1 | contig 16339 bp, 12 predicted proteins | sample LaCruzMarch2015__2_FD_192410 | JGI IMG/M metagenome (GOLD analysis project Ga0247841, IMG submission 192410) | Freshwater microbial communities from meromictic Lake La Cruz, Castile-La Mancha, Spain - LaCruzMarch2015_18m | ecosystem: Environmental > Aquatic > Freshwater > Lake | place: Spain... | reverse complement strand
AATTGATAGGTGTTAAATAATGATTTATAATTATTTTTAATATTATTGTATATAGAATTTACAATTAAATTATTAATATTGTTTTTCATTTAATTTATAATAATACTTTTTAAAATTTTAAAAAGTATTCCACATAAAGGTAAATATTATATTAATAAAAAAATTCAAATTATAAAAATAAAAAACTAATAAAGAGAATAAAAGTAGACAATGTTATAAATAAAATAAAAAGAAATGAAAGAGTAAAAACAAGAAAAGATCAAAATATAATCACTTATATGAGTCGGGTTTATATAAGTTGTTTAATAAATAATTTAAGATGTTAATTGAAAACAATTAATATTTTTAAAAATTACTTATATAAATATTAAAAAATAAAAATATTATAAAAATAAATTAATGCAATTACTGTTAGATAAAAAATAATTATTAAATTTAATTTTTATAATATTAAAAAGTATATAAATACAATAATAAAAAAAATTTAAAAAATAAGTATTTAGGTCTAATATATGCTACTATTTTTATCTGCTTCATCTGAAAATACTTCATCTTTTGTTGTAAATTTTATATATTTACGCAATAACTTTATTTTTAAATCATCATCTAAACTTGTATTCAATGATATTTGAGATATATTTTGTTTTTCCTTCAATACCCTATATACTAACTTTTTAAATGTATCTTTTAACAAATATTAAAATTAATTTTTATTTATTCAAAAACCATTATTAAATAAAGATATTATATTTATTCATCTAAAACAATTGCTTTTTCAATGACTTGGTCAATAGTTTCAGCCATAAAAAAATCAATCTCTCCATCTAAAGATTTTGAATTTACAATTTTATACCAATCTTGTTCATTTTCTTTAGGAAATATTACTAATTTGACACCTGCTTTAATAGCACCATTAATTTTAGCATCTAATCCCCCAATTGCTTTAACATTACCTAATAAATCAACTTCTCCTGTCATAGCAATATCATTTCTAATTTTTTTACTGGTTAACACTGAATAAATACCTGTTGTAATAGTTATACCTGCACTAGGTCCATCTTTGGGTGTAGCACCATCAGGACAATGAATATGAAGACCAAATGGTTTTGATTTTAATTCTTCCATAGCAACTTCTTTTTCTGCATCATTTAATAAATTAAGAGCAAGAGTTCTGGCACATGACATAGATTCTTTCATAACATTACCTTGTTGTCCTGTTAATTCTAATGGAATATTTGATGAAGTAGTAAGTATTTTTTTAATTTGAATTAATGTAATACCACCTAAACCAACAGTAGAAGCATACAATCCATTAACCAAACCAACCTTTGGTTCGGTATGTATTTGATAATGTTTCATCTTATAATGACGAGTTAAAATTTCATCAACCAAATCTTTATTTATTTTTAAATCCAAATAAGGGTTTTCCAGTAATCTTAAATTAATTTCTCTGAAAATTTGGTAGAATTTTTCATTTAATTTTCTTACACCTGCTTCAAAAGTATAAGTATCTATAATATATTCAATTAATTCATCATCCATCACACAATTAAAGTTTAATTCATCACTTATTTCCTTAAATGTATATTTTTTAGTAATATATATTTTTTCATTTTTTTTCAATGGATTAATTTTAATTTCAGTAATTCTATCTCTTAAAATACGATTTACTTTACTAGCATCATTATATGAAAAAATTATAATACATTTTGAAAAATCTAAATCAATACCTGAGAAATATTTATCAAACAATGTGGAGTTTTGTGATTTGTCGGTTAAATGTATTAAAATATCAATAATTTCTTTACCTTTTTCAGTTTCAGATACTTTATCTAATTCATCAAAATATATAATAGGATTCATACATTTGGTTTCTTGTAAAAATTCCACTAATCTACCTGGTTTTGCCCCAACATAAGTATATGAATGACCTTCAAGTATAGAACCATCAGTTGCACCACCTAATTGAAAAATACAAAATGGTCTAGGATTACCTTCAGAATCAAATAAACATTTAGCAATACCTTTTTTAGCAAAACAAGTTTTACCAACACCAGGTGGGCCATGAAAACCTAAAATTGCACCATCCATTTTACCACCCATCCATTGAGCAACCAATCTTTTAATTTCTCTTTTAGATTCTGAATGACCATATACTGCATCATCTAATATTTTTTCTACCTTTTCCATATAATTTTGTTTATCTTTATTTATTTTATTTTTTTCATCAACTAAATCATAATATATATTTTCAATATCATTTGTTAAACGACATTCAATTGTTTTTTGCTTCAATTGTTCTAATGAATCAGATACATAAATTTTATCTATATTATTTGTAATATATTTATTAATTTTATCTACAAGTCCTTTTATTTTATTGAAAGAATTTTCAGATTTAACAAATATGTCTTCACGAATAAATTTACCAAAAGGTATTTTAAAAAATGAATCTATAAATGTTTCGGCTTTAACATTTTCTTTGGATGACCTTACTTCTTTAATTTTTTCCATAACTTTATCTTTATCTTTATTACTTATATCCATTACAGATAATTTAGTTTCCCAACTTACTTCTTCCGTATTTTTAGGTGTAGAATCAATAGCAGATCTAGCAAAAATTTTTTTTCTTAAATTCCAATGTATACTATTTTTAAAATTTTCATATTCGATAGTTTTAAGAGAAGAATTTCTTAAAAAATCCATTAACACATTAGCATTAAGTATTTTTTTTGAATTTGATAATATAGTATTGAGATTTTTAAGTTCATTTGTAGTATCAAAATTTTTCATAATTGAATTTATTGAATATCTTGCTGCGGTTGCTTTATTTAATTTAACTTTTGGAATAGGATTTTTTTTAATTATTTGATTATTTATTGATTTATCTTTATCACCAACATTAATTTTATTATCTAAATTATCTATTAAAATATCTTTATTAACTATTACATTTTCAATATCAAAATTATTTTTGTATTTAATAATAGATATATTATTATCATTGCAACCATTATCATTATTTTCATTTTCAAACATATCTTCTACAATTGTATCAATATTATTATCATCAATTAACAACAATATTATTAGATCTCTTTTAGAAAAAATATCTTTTGTTGAAAATTTTTCTAATAAATCTAAAATTGATGATCTTGAAATAGTATTAGATAATTCATACATATTATTAACAATATCAACAATTGTATCTTCATCATATACAATAAAATCTCTTGTTCCAATTTGACACAAGAATTGTTTATAAAATACACTTAACTTATTTTTATCATTTTTTTTTTGTGTATTCAATAATTTTTTTATAATATTTTTATATTTGAATTCATATGAATCAATTTGATAAATTTCATTAAATACATCTTCTTTAAAATATCCATCTATTACATATAACGTATCTTCTATTTCTATTTCAATTAATGCCTTATTCAATTCATAAATCAAATTAATTTTTAAACTATTATCTCCAATTTCAAATTTATCAAAAGTATTTTTTTCATTTGTTGGTAATTTTTTTATTTGTTCTACTGGAATATTTTTAATTTTAAGACTAATATTATCTTTGAATTCATTATATATTTTTTTTATTTTTGTTGGTTGAAAAAATCTTTCTAATATGTCAACTTTATAATACAAATTTAATTTGTATTTCTCATATTGTGAATTATTTATTATTCTTAATAGTTCACATATTGATAAATAACCATAATCTATAACTATCTTTTGTATTTCATAACTTATAATATTAGCATTTGATTCCAATAATTTAATCTTATTATTAGTTTCTTCATTATCTATATCAACTAAATTATTGTTAATTTCATTTAATAAATATATATGTTCTACAATTACTAATGATTTATGTTGAGAATTTGATTCGGTGTTTAAAAATTTTAATTTGTCCATTATATCATCATATTTATTAGAAAATATCATATTATCGGATAATAATATTTTAAAATGTTCTTTCAAATAATTAATTACTGTTATATTTAATTTAACATTTTCTAATATTGATGATATTTTTAAAAAATTGCAATCATTATCCATGTCTAAATTAGTTATATAAAAAAATTTATTTTAAATGAATATAAAAATTATTTTAATTTTAGAATCGTGTTTATCAAAATTACAAATTTAATGTATTCATTTAATAAAAAACATAGCAAGACATAATATTAATAATTAGTATATTTCATTTAAAACATATATAATGGCAGTATATATTAATCTTATATACTTATTTTTTAAATTTTTTTTATTATTGTATTTATATACTTTTTAATATTATAAAAATTAAATTTAATAATTATTTTTTATCTAACGGTAATTGCATTAATTTATTTTTATTTTTTAATATTTATATAAGTAATTTTGAAAAATATTAATTGTTATCAATTAACATCTTAAATTATTTATTAAACAACTTATATAAACCCAACTTATATAAGTGATTATATTTTGAACTTTTCTTGTTTTTACTCTTTCATTTCTTTTTATTTCATTTCTTTTTATTTTATTTATAACATTTTTTACTTTTACTCTCTTTATTAGTTTTTTATTTTTATAATTTGAATTTTTTATTAAACTATTTAATTTATCAGGGGTCAATATTTTTATTATTTAATTTAAAAAATTCATTTAGTTTTATAGATTTTATCACTTAATAAATTAAAATATTTTGATTTATTATTTATATTAACTTTTTTAATGATTGATAAATAATTTTTAAATCATGAACTGTTGTGTTACAATTATCATTTTTAGTTTTTAAATCAAATAATTCAACAGAATTAATAAAATTATTTTTATTACAAATGATTGATAATTTGGTAATTTTCTTTTTTTATATTCAAGATTAATAACAATATTTTATGAAATATATTTATAATATATTTCTTGGGTGACAATTTATTATAATATTTACTTTTGTGTGTAATACTTTTTAAAATCTTAAAAAGTATTATTATAAATTAAATGAAAAACAATATTAATAATTTAATTGTAAATTCTATATACAATAATATTAAAAATAATTATAAATCATTATTTAACACCTATCAATTTAAAACAAAAAATCAAAAACATAAATTGAAATTTATATTAAAGGCTTGTGTTCATTTCATGTAGTTATAAAAATTTTATTTATTTTTATCTTAATCATAATACTTGAACATAAAAATTTTATGAAATTAAATAAATTTAAAATTTTTGAATCAACATACAAAGATTTACTTAATAAATACTTATCTAAATCTAAAAATAAAATTAATCAAATATATACTGATACTTCTACTTTTTATAATAAATATAATATTGATGATGTTGAAAGAAATAAATATTTTAAAAATAAAAAAGTAATGAAGTTATCATTAATAACTAATCAAAAAGGTATTCCTTTAAATATCAATTTATTTAAGGGAAATCTTAATGATATAAATATTTTTAATAAACAATTGGACAAATTAGACATTAAATTATTTAATAAAAAATCTACTATTTTTATGGCTGATGCAAGATATGATTCTATTAAGTTAAGAAAAAGATTAAATGACATATTTTGTAAATTAATAATTCCTTTCAATAAAAGGAATACTAAAGATAAAAATAAAATTAAAACATTAACAAATGAATAAAAAATTATATAAATCAAGAATAGCTATTCAAAATACTTTTTTAAAAATTAAAAAGAATAGAAGATTAGAAATAGTATATGAAAAAAAATCTAATAATTTTTTAAGTTTAATTTATTTATCTTTAATAAAATTTGTAATTTAAATAAACACATACAAACTTTAAAAAAAAGGAATTATAAATTCTTTTCTTGAAAAAAAATAAAAATGTATCCTTATATTTTTAAGTTTTTATATTATTTATAAATAATTTTAATATTAAATTATTTTTTTGTATAAATTAATTTAATAATTTTTATATATAAATGGCAATTGTACTTTATAATAAACAATAAAGTATAACTACTAAAGGTAAATATTATATATAATAATACTTTTTAAAATTTTAAAAGTATTACACACAAAAGTAAATATTATAATAAAAATACTAACTATAATACTATTTATAAAAATTTTATTAAACTCAATAAATTTAAAATTTGTGAATTATCTTATTTAAATAACCTAAAAAATATTTAATAATATCTAAAAATAAAAAATTAAAATATGTTTATACTGATACAACTATTTATAATAAATTAAATAAAGATAAGGCTAAAAGAAATGCATATTTTAAAAATAAAAAATAATTAAATTATCATTATTAACTGATAGTAATGGTATAACATTAAATTTAATTATTGAAAGTAGTAACTATCATGATTGTACTATATATCAAAATCAAATAAAAAGTTTAAATGAAGATGTAAAAATAAATTTATAAATTCAATATTGATGGCTGATTCAGGTTATGATTCATCAATTATATATGAATTAAATAAAAAAATATTTAAAAAAGTATTATAAACCTAATAATAGAAATACTAAAAATGAATCAAAAATAAGAGAATTAAATGAAAGTGATGAAAAATTATATAAAAAACGTATAAAAATAGAACATATAAATCAAAAAATAAAAGCATATAGACGATTAAATTTTGTATATGATAAGTAAATAAAAAATTATAATCAATTTGTTTATTTAAGTTTAAATGTGTAAAAATGCGTTTACACACATTTTTTTATAATAATTTTAATAAATTTTTTTCAATTTATAATATATTCAACATAATTACTTTTGATAACAATAAAAAGTAAACTACTACTTGTAAATTTTACTTATGTATAAAAAAGTTGAAAATAACAAGTAATCATTATGTTTAATATAAATTTATATTATAAGAAGTATGTTTTCAGACGAAAAAATTATTATATCAGTAGAAGGAAATATTTGTGTAGGTAAATCTACATTTATAAATATACTTAAATCTAAATGGGATGAAAAAGGAGGATGTGAATTAATTCCGGAACCAGTAGATATGTGGAAAAATTTAATCAATTCAGATGGTAAAAATATTCTTCAAACATTTTAAGAGTATATTCCTAGATGGGCATATTCATTTCAAAATGTTAGTTGTATAACGCGAATGATGAATATGGAAGAAATAATAAGATCATCCAATTCTAAATATATATTTTTAGATCGTTCACTGGGTACTGATAAAAATGTATTTGAAGCAATGTTGCATGACCAAGGACAATTAAATGAATTGGAACATCAAATGTATACTTTAAGGTGTGATTTTTATCATCGTTATGTAAGATCACAATCAAATCATATATATATTTAAAAGCAAGTCCAGAAACATGTGCCTCCAGGATAAAAAAACGAGGTAGAGTTGAAGAAGAATCAATTGGATTAGAATATTTGGAAGGTTTAAATGATTATCATTATGTGTTGTTATTAAATAAACCAAATACAATAATAATAGATTGTGAAGAAGAATTTAAAACAGTCCAAGATAAACATAATCAGATGATAAATCAAATTAAATCGTAATTATATTTAATTATGAGTAGTAAACAATAGAAATAGAATATTTATCATAACCTAAAACAAAATCTGACAAAATTACAGTTGAAAATATTTAATTTATTTATACTGATTTATTTTTTATTTCCAAATATTTTTGTTTGTATTTAAGATATTTCTTTAGATAAGGAACGTGTTCAGAACCTGATTCTGAAACTTCATCCTGAATTTTTTCTTGATTAAATATATTCAAATTTGTTAAAAAAATGTTTTTAATTAAATCCATTTTATCCATATAATCTTTATTATCATTTTGTTTAACTATTTGATATATTTCTGACACATAATTTAATATTTTGTTATATAATGAATCTTCTGTAAATTCTTTACCTTCATATGTTTTAAATTTTAATTTAGAATCTGAGATATTGTATGTATTAAAATAATTTTCAAGTTTTATTTTAATTTCATCTAAATTAGAATAAGCATTGTTTAAATATATTAAAAAGAAATATACTAATCTATTAATTTTTTTCTCAAATTTATTATCATACCAAGGGTATACTTGTTCTATAAAAATTGCTTTGCATATATCATCAATTATACCATATATATTATATGAGTAAAATATTAAACTTTTACTATCAATTATATTTTCATATTTTTGTAAATTTTTATCAAAATCTAAATTTTTTTTAAAATCATCATAAGTTGAAATAGGAACATCAATTAATTCTGAAGGACATTGAAAAAACCCATAAGCAACGTTTGTTTCGTATTTACTCCATGTTTTAAAATATAAAATGACATTTAATTTCAATCTGTGTAGGGTAAAATAAGTTATCATTGTTCCTACATTACTGTCAAATCTATTTGTCTCATTATAATATTGATAAACACCTGAATCTAATGGTTTGTTATCAATATTACATAATGCTTGATAATATTTTCCTCCCTCTTCTTTTAAAGTAATATAAAATGGTTCTCTTTGTATCGGTATATAACTATTTTTTTTCATAAATTCTGATTTATCAATATATTCATTATTATATTTAAATTTAGTGTTATCAGTCATAGATGTTGATTTTAAAATTTTTAAATTAAATTTTTCAGGAATTTGTTCTTTCATATATGTTTTTTTACCAATACTAATTCCAATGAATTCTTTAACACCATCAAAATATGTTAATCTTTTTTGTTTTTCTATATTTGATCTATCTCTATCATCTGATAATAATTTATTAACTTTTTCCAATTGTGATTTAAGATCTTCTTCAGTAACTTCATTAATTGGAAGTATAAATTGAATATTTTCATCAATAAATTTTGAAATATGTGTTAATATATTGTATGTCATTACATTCAACCAATAATAATGTTTTGTATATTCTTGTCTATCAAATTTAGAATTAATTAATAACGCATAATCTGAATCAGATCTTTTAAAATAATCTTCATTGTCTTTCATAAATTTTTGATTTGATTTCATTATATCATTATATTTTTGAAATAAAATTTTCATAAATGTTCCTCCCTTATAAATAAACAAAATATCTTCTTTATCAAGTTTATTTTTTTCTATATATTTTGCTATAAAATTGTTAAAAAAATTATTGATCAGATATTGATATTCAAATATTAATTTTTGTTTTGAGTCTACAAAAATTTTATTTCTTGAAATAAATTCAGTATTTAGATCATAGAATTTTTTCTTTTGATCAAAATCATTTAATATTTCAGAAGATGCTTTTTTAGAATATAAAATATCTCTGTCTTTATTTAATTTTACGATATCTGTATTTTGTGAAAAATGCATTAATTTAGGAGGTGGTTTATCATTAATATATGCTTTAATATTGGGATCTGTAAATTCTAAGAAAAAATCAGGTTTTGATAAAATTTGTTCATATGAAAAACTATTAATAAATTCATCAATTTTATTTATAAATACAACAAAATCATCTTTTGATTCATCAGATATTTCATTTTTATTTAATTGAAATGAATAAATTGCATTACATCTTTTTAAAACTAAAATTAATAATTCTATATCATCATATGATATTTTTAAATCTAGTGGAAATAGTAATATACCACTTTTTAATTGATCAAATGATTTATAATCTTGATCTTTAATTGAACTAATACCTGTTTCTGATGCTAATTTAATTCTTTGAGTTAATTCTAATTTTCTAAAATAATTATTATGTTCTTTAATTACTTGATTTAATTCATCCCAGAATTTTTTTGTGTTTTTTTCTTTTATATATCCCAATACTAAATCAAAATAAGAATATTTATTCATATAATGTATATATATATATATATATATATAATTAAAATTTTAAAAAAATTGATTTAAAATTATTCTATATATAAATTCATTATACTGAAATGGAACAAATTGATAATATGGCAGATTGGGATTTAATGTGTCCTATTCTATTAGATTGGTTGGAAGATCCAATTATCCTGCCTTGTTGTGGTAAAGCAATATCAAAAATACCTTTATATGAATGTGTGATAGAGCAAGTGGTTGGAGTAAGAAAATGTCCTAATTGTACCAGAGCATTAGGAAATTTGGATATTTTAGGTGCACCAGTATCATTAAATATTTTAAATATTGTAAAAAGATTTAAAGAAACAAATCCACTTTATCTTACAAACAAAAAACCATCATGCCAAATCAGTCTTGAATGGGAAGGTAGGGTAGATTGGTTAGAACCTGGAGAAACTGCATATCAAACAATTTTAGGTAAATTAAAGTTAAATTGTTTAGATAACAAATTTCAATTCAAAACACTTTTAATTCCAGTGATTGATAGATCAGGAAGTATGGGAGGTAGTCCTATAGTCCAATGTCGATATTCATTAAATAGAATTATTGATCTTGCTTATTCAAATCCAAATATTGTAACAAATATTATAACATATGACGACCGTGCTGAATCAATACTCATAAACACATCTCAAACAATTGAATCTTATAGATTGGTGATTGATGGAATTAATGCAAGAGGTGGTACTTCATTTAACGTTGCTTTTAATGAAATTGTTCGTGTTTGTGGTGAGTTGATTAATCCAACAATTACGAATATCAGTATAATATTTTTAACAGATGGACAAGATTCATCAACATATGGTAAATCAAGATCTAATTTAGTCACAACTCTTAAGGATAAATTAAATTCAACTATCAACCCAGATAATATTAACTTACAAATTCACACAATTGGTTTTGGAGCATCACATGATTATGACTTTCTTAATTCACTGAGACAAATTACCAAAGTAGAAGGAGCATACAGATATGCAGATCCAACAGAAGATGCAGATAGTCTAAGTAATAAAATTAATTCACTTTTAGATGTTATTGCTCAAACAATAAGTATTCCAATCAAAATTGCTAATTGCCCATATCCAATAATTCATTCAGAAAGTCCAGTATTTTGGCTTAATTTAACTGATTGTATATCAAAATCAATAGATTATTTTGATCTTGAGGCACAAATTGGTTCTGATGAAACAACTAAATTTAATATCAGATGTAAATTCAATCCGGATGAAAATAATAACAATGTATGGTTAGAATGGTATACACATTTGGTAGATGAATTAATGGGTGAAGTTATTGGACTAGTAAATTTAAATTCAAATAACTCAAATACCCCTAATTCTCTTTCAACTCAAATACATATGGAATTAATTGAACAAAGAACAAGGGCTGTTAGTTCAAGAATTAAATCAAGTATTGAGGATTCAGAATATGAAACTAATGTAGATTTAATCAGATGTGAAAAAATTTTTAATACCCTAAATAATATTAAAGCAGGTAATTCTTTTGATACCAACACATCTAGAGTCTTGAATGATTTAAAATTTGAAGGAAAATTTAAAACTCCTATTAAATCTGTTTCTAATTTAAACAAAAATAAATTAGGATTTAAGGCGGGCGGTGTTGATCTTCTAGTCCATAGTATGGATTTGGTAAAAAAATCACAATCAGAATGGAAAACAATTCCGCGACAAAAATTGTTAAGATGTGAAGATAAAATAATTCATGGATTAATGTTAAAAACCCCTGATTGCATTCAATGGTATATTGATAATAAAAAAGAATTACTTGAATATAAAGATTTGGATAATCTTAGTTTTTTTGAAATTGTATGTTCAATTGGAAAATTTGGATTAGTATCACATATGATTGAGGAAATTGGGTTAGCAGATGAAAAAAAAGAAGATTTAATTAAATTTGTTAACTTTCATACAAATAAATATAACAAAACACCATTAGATTTAGCCATTCAAAATGGTTATTTCAAAACATGTAAAATTTTATTTGATTATGGAGCCAAACCGAATTCAAATTATACTGAGATCGAAAACTTATTAAGAACATGTGTTAGCAAAAAATTTTGGAGAACTGGTGAATTTATGATTTTTAATGGATTTGTTAATGTAGTTGAAGAAATGGAAGATTCAGTTCCAACTCAAGAAGGACTTGTTTGGTTAAGTAAAATGAAAGGTGCCGAATCAATTGATGTATTTAAAGCAATAAGAAAAACAATGTATGATGTAGTAGAAAATTCACTTGATCAAATCAAAACCCCTATCTCATGGTCAGATTATATGGATATGTTTGTAAAATCTTCAGTAGATAAAATAAAAATTATTGATATTTTATTGAGTACAGGAAAAGCAAGTTCTACAGAAATATTAGATGTAATGGAAGCAGGGGAACATGAAATAACTACACCACTTTATATTAGTTGCGAACAAGGTAATATTGAATTATTTTATACAATACTTAAATATATTCCACCAGAACAATTAGAATCACAAGTTGGTTGGCAAAATTTGAAAGGTACTAGTTGTTTATGGATTGCGAGTTGTAATAAACATACTGATATAGTTTCAGAATTATTGGGTATGGGTGCAGATCCAAATATTGTAAACCTAAGAGGAGATAGTCCTTTAATTCCAACATGTCAAAAAGGTTCAGAATCAATAGTTCAATTATTATTGGCTTATGGTTGTGATTTAGAAAAATTTAATCCAGAAAGAGAAAATGCGTTGATGATATGTTGTAGAAATGGACAATCAAAATTGTTAGATTTAATTTTATCTCATATACAATTAAATCTAGAACCCAATAAATTAAGATATTATTTGGATTGGTGTGCAAAGATTGATGGATTTAATCCTATTATGTCTGCTGTTGAATTAGGTAATATTGAATGTCTTAAAGTAATTTATAAATACGATTCTAATCTTGAATACAGAACTGGTGATGATAATGCAATTATAGCAGGTGCAACACCTTTACATCTTGCATCATTTTATGGAAGAACAAGTGCAGTTAAAACATTATTAGAATTAGGTTCTGATATTTATTCACAAACGAAATCAACCAAATCAAATTGTCTTCATCTAGCAATTCAATATGGACATAAAGATTTGGTGAGATTTTTAATGGATAAGGGAGAAAAAACAAAAAATCTATTAAATATGGAAGATTTGAATGGAAGAATTCCTGAATATTATGCACATTTGGCAGGAAATGAAGATTTGAAAGAAGAATTTTTTACATCCAAATTATCCCTTATGTTCTCAAATTTATTTGTTAAAACTGAAGCAGATGAAATTGAATGTGGAAATATACTTACAAAATATTCCGAATCTATTGGTGTATATTCAAATTCAAATATCACTAATTTAAATTTAACTCAGGGAACAAGCCCATTAGCATGGGCTCTTCTTACAGGAAAAAATATATTAGCACGTGAATTGATTAAAATGGGAGCAAATATTTTTAAGCCAGATGATAGAGGTGTATCTCCATATTATTGGATTAAAATGTTGGGATTAGATATGGAATTGTTGGGAATAAATAAAACACAATTAAAATTATCTAACGGATATGAAATTGAAGACCATAAAACATCTCTTCAATTAAATAAACTAGAAGTATTATCAAAATATAATCCACAATATAAAATGCTTCTTCAATATAAAACCGATATAATTTCCCCTCTCATAATTGTACAACCTAATTCTTTACCTGATTTATTATTAAAAATGTTAGATGGATTTAATTTAAAAGAAATTAATAAATCAATTCAAATAATTACAAATCCAAGTCCAAGTCAAAATATGAACCTAATAAGTTTTATTGATAAATTGAGAACAAATAAAATTATTCAATTAGATGGAAGTAAAACAAATCAATTAGGTCTCTCTGAGCATAAAGTTAATAGCACAGAATATTGGAGAATGATTTTGATGGATGCAAAGATTAATTTGATTAAAATTATTTCAACATCTGACTTCAATAATATGTTATTGAATCCTAATCAAATTCTTGCTATATATCTTTATACATCAAATTTAGAACTATTTAGATGTGTTAATCAAAATTTATCGTCAATCACATTAAGTTCGCCATGGTTTGGATTTATTGGTTGTTTATATCAAGGAATTAAATCTCTTCCAAATTTTGTTGGTGAATGTTTTAGAGCTGTTGATACATTATTTGATTCACAAATATATGCTTTAGGAAATAAAGTTGAATGGTGTGGATTTTCAGTATCAAATATTGATTGGAAAAATTCATCAGAATTAATCAGACAAAAGAGGGGTATTATATTTATTATTAAAAGTAAAACTGGTAAAAATATTTCATCATATTCCAAATTTCCACAAGAAAAAGAAATTGTATTTTTACCAGGAACCAAATTTGAAGTTTCTAATTATTATGTACCAGATATAATTTGTTTGGCTCAGGAAAATATTAGAAACACTACATTCAAATACAATTCGGTGGATAAAATGAGAGGATTTTATGATAAGGCACTTGAAGGAAAAAGTTCAATAATTATTGAATTAACTGAAATTTAATTAAAAAAATTGATTTTTATATCATATAGAGTGGAAAGAAGTATGATTATCAATTGTTTTTAATATATTAAAACATGGAACCCGAGGCTGGACTTGATGAATTAGAGAAAAATCCATTGTGCATGTATGTACTTGTGAATGATGATTTAAAAATGGGTAAAGGTAAAATTGCTGGACAAGTAGCCCATGTTGTTGGTTTAATCACTGAAGAAATTATTCGTAAATCATATGAATCTTCCAAAGGAATTCCTGATTGTTATGCTAGATATATGGTATGGAAGGCAACTGGACATGCAAAAGTAATTCTTAAAGCATCACAAGAACAAATTGAAGAATTGATTGGAGAAACTGAATCAATGTATATTAGAGATGCAGGACGAACACAAATTGCACCAAATTCTTTAACAGTATTAGGATTTTATCCATCAAGTACTTTAAAAGAAAAATTTAAGGATTTAAAATTGCTGTAAAATATTTTTTATATTAAATTTATTTTGATTTATGAAAAAATTGCTTGGATATTTATATTTTTAAGGTACTTTTGGTATTATATAATTTATGTTATCTAAATACTTGAAAGTAATGAATTATTATTTAGGACTTGTGTGAATAATTGTTATATTTAATTATAAGGAAATTTATTATAATTAAGTATAAAAATTTTTTTATTTATATAATATTACAGAATGAGTGATATTAAAAAAATAAACTTAACAACTTTTTGTTCTTCAAAATCAAATCTTGACTCAAAATATTATTTGTGCACTCATCAATTAGTTTCTAATTTAAACCCAGCAAGATATAATATAGTTTATGGTGGTGGAACTGGAGGTATTATGGGTACCGTGCGAAAATCATGGTTAGAAGTTGGCGGAACAATTATATCATCCAATATATCCAGATTTGTTGAACCTGGCATCATTGATGATTATTTATTTGACAACATTATTAACAGACAAAAAAAATTAGTTGATTTGGGAGATGGATATTTGGTTTTTCCAGGTGGTTATGGAACTCATTATGAAATGCTTGAAGTTATAACTGCTAATGATATTGGTGAAACATCTAAACCAATATTTATTTTTAATATTTATGGTATATTTGACAATTTTATTGCTCAAATTAATTTGTTAATTAAGGATAAATTTATTACTCGTGATTTTGCTAAATTAAATATTTTTATTGAATCAGAACCTGATAAACTAATTGAAAAAATTAACAATTATTTTAATTACAAAAAAAATTGATAAATAATTTATTTATCAATTTTTGTAAACAGATTTTTATTAATGAACACAAATACATATATTAACTATGGAAATTGAACAATTTAATAAATTTTTATCCAGATTACCTGAAAACATAGAGAATAAGATTCTTTATGAACATATAATACCATATTTAATTTTAATAAAATTAAATATGATTTTAAATTCTAATGATTCAAAAAAATTAAATTATAGAATGTTGTATTGTTATTTAAAATATAATGTTCTTTCAAATAAAATTGTTGTTAAAAATCTTATTTCCAACGATAATATTTTTAAAACTATATATGAGAAACACATAATAAGAGGAGAGAAAACTTTTGTGATGATTAAAGATCAAATTGAATCTATGGCTTTATCATGGCTACACTATCTTTATCATTAATTTATTTTTTTAGAGGGTTTTTACTTCATTTCTTAGATGCTTTCTTGGAATATTTTTTACAACCTTTCATAGTTTTTGATGTTTTTTTAGATGCTTTTTTAGATACTTTTTTAGATACTTTTTTAGATACTTTTTTGGAAGTTTTTTTCCCGCCTTTCATAGTTTTTGATGTTTTTTTAGATGCTTTTTTAGATGCTTTTTTAGATACTTTTTTGGAAGTTTTTTTCCCGCCTTTCATAGTTTTTGATGTTTTTTTAGATGCTTTTTTAGATGCTTTTTTAGATACTTT